>CEUX01066514.1_pt1 | contig 12217 bp, 27 predicted proteins | sample 531361 | NCBI WGS metagenome assembly CEUX01 (sample SAMEA2622736, study PRJEB7988) | marine metagenome | isolation source: saline water (ENVO:00002010), including
ACGGTCGTGGCATAATACATAACATAAACATTAGGAAATTAGGAGATTTTATGACTGAAAAAAACAAAAACTGGAACCAACAAACCGTCGAGGTCGTCGATGCTGTGACTAAACTTCGCGAAGTGCTTGAATCACGAGCCAATGTTGACGATCTGAAAATGGTTATGCGCCATCTGTTTCAAGGAAACGCTCAGGTTGAGACTGATAATATTGGACAGATTGTGGTTTACACTGGTTACACTTATGGCGCACATAGCGAAAACGTTATGACTTTGGAAAATGAGCCAGAGGGTTTCCCTAAGTTCTGGTGCAAGAACGATTAAGGGTATTAACACTGTCCCACTTATTAGGAATAAGGAGAAATAATAATGAGTTTTAAAGTTACTGGAATTACACCAACTGGTTCAAAATTTGATGTTCCCATGACCATCAACCAACACAAATCATTCAATGCGCTAAAACTAGCGAAACAATACCAGGACAAGTATGGTCCTGGCTATACATTTGTACTGGTTCCCCTATACTAGGGTATTCACAAAAAAAATAAATAAATTCGATTTTGTTGTTGACAAGTCGGATACAATCGTGAGAGAATACATTATAAACAATTAGGAAATCATAAGGAGATTTTAAACATGTTCGGAATTCTACAAAAAATGGATCGCTTCTCAAACAATCTAATGACAGAAGAGGAGAAGATCAGCTTCCTTCAAGAGATCATTGACAATGGAATGGTGTTTGAGATGCATCACAAATATCAAAATGCGGCCTTGTCTCTCATTGAGCAAGGCAAGTTGTCTTGCGCTGTTGTTCGTCGTTTCAAGAATTACGATGCTGTAGCAGCAGCTTACTAGCAACACTGTCCCGAGTCGGCACCTGGTCTGCATAGGATGGCAGACCGCTGGACCGCAGGGTTTCCACAAAAAAGATTAAAAAAAGTAATTATTTTATTGACATTACATAAAACAAGAGGTATACTAAGAACATGAATGAGATTAAAAACAAAACTGCAATCATCGTAATCTCTGGCGTAGTATACACCGTTGGACTAGCACTATTCTGGATGAGCCAACTATAAGGGTTTACACAGAAAACGACATAGAGTGTGTTTTTTTTATTGACTTTTGGCAAAAAACGTGAGAAGATAAGGCATAAAGATTAGGAAATAAGGAGTCAAAATGAATCTTACAGAAATTAAAAACATGACCAAAATGGAATTGATCGAATTCTTGGATCTATACAACGTTGAGTTTTATCCAGATGAATCTAAGCGATCCCTTCTAACAAAAGCAGTTGATCTTTTTTGGTCACTCAAAGACAATAATGGTTTCACCTACGAAACCGTTCAATCATTTTAGGAATAGGAGAAACACTATAATGAAAGTAACTAGAATCGGCAAACAGAACGCACATATCCTTGAGGGTAATGGCTATAGGGTATTACAGTCATATAACACAATCGTAGCCCTGCAAGCACCCTCGGGTAAATACTACAAGACTGATAGATATTGGAGTGTAACTACTAGTAAGCACATCAACAAGTTTGTCAGTGCAAACCCTATCCTGGTAAGCCAGGATCTCCTAGACGATTGGCAGAATGCCGATTTTGCTTAATCGTTATTCCTAATCAGAGTAACCCTCATCCAATTAAGCAAACTCGGAATGTCTATTTGTTTTTTTGGTAAGGGTTACTCCCCTTCGGGGGAGGGCCGGAATGTATGTCCCTGGGGGAGGGTATGTCCGGGGGTGTCGGCTAGGGTCATTCGTGATCGCGGAGAAAAATTTTGAGATTTAAGTTCAACATAGGCGACCTGGTAATCTTCCAAAGACCGCACATGGATTTCCGCGAATGGGAACAACACGCTAAAGACCCATATCTTGTGGGCATTGTCACCAAAGTTGAAGAAGCTGGCACACACCAAGCATCTTACTATTACGTCCATGCAGCAGATGGTGAAAACTATGGCGCACTCAGAGAAGACAAACTATCGCTTCTCGCACAATGCTAATATCAAAAAAATCCGGGGAAAAAATTTCAGATTTTAGGTTGACAAGTTGGCTCAAAGATGAGACAATAACCTTATGAATTTGCTAGAAAACGTCAAAAACGGGCAACACTTCTGCTTAAAAGCATTCCCATCAAAAATATACAAAAGAATGCACGATTTGGTGAGAGCAGAAGGTCACAAAAAGCTTGTGGTCCAGTGCAAGAGCTTGAGCACAGGAAAACTCATCGACGTGGAAGACCCACACCAAGTGCAAGTAATTCCATTAGGCAAAATAAGATGACAAAATGGACAATACCCAAAAAAGGAGATTTTGTTGCAGTTACACAGAAAGACTTACAAGGGGAAATATGGACGACCAATTGGCGCGGGATTGTGATGAGTGTCGGAGAAGAAAGGGCAATAATTAAATTCACCACAGGAGATGAGTCAAGTTGGCCATTTGAAAGAGTTGTGATTTTGGCGAGAGGAAGCAAGTGAACAATACATGGGATTACAAAGTCGGTGACTTAATTCAGGTTGAGAAAAGAGGTTGGCCACCAGAAGTTGGCATCGTAATTACGTATCGACCAGAAGGCGAAGGAGTTCCCAGGAATTATTGGGAATGGATTTCTGCCTACACAGGAAGAACAATGTTTTTTCACGAAATTAAAGCAAAGATGCTGGCTCAGGATCACAAGATTAAAGTATTGGCGAGGGCGAAGAATGTTTAAGGTTGGAGATTTGGTAAGATTAGGTGCATCGTTCACCCCAGAGCGTCATCCCCCAATGGGAACCTTGGGTGTTGTCACTGATGTAGAGAATTGGGATTTAGGAAAAGCTCATGACAGCAACTCTGACACTTATGAACAGGTCGAATGTGATCAGTTTATTCGAGTTTATTGGTCGGTTGGGCCAAATAGCGAAGAACAATGTTATGTTAATTCTTCACTGGAGTTGGTGAGCCATGAAGATTAAAGAAGGCGACCTAGTGCGCTTTTCGGAGCACCAGTGCGGAGAGCAGTTGCAGGGAATTGTGACCGAGATTGTTCCTGCTCCTAATGAAATAAGTGATGTCTCTAGTGTTTTCAAAGTATTTTGGATCAATGCTAATGAACCAAATATTTGTGAATATTTTGTACACGAACTTGAATTGGTGGCGAAGTCATGATAAGTGAAGTGACAGAGTTTAGTGTTGGTGATCTCGTCAAAGAATCGCCAATCGCAGCCGACCGACAAGATGATTCAAAAACTTTAGGAATTGTAACAGAAATTAAACGATTGGGACCGAATGGACCCGGTACATCATCTTGTCAGTCATTGCGTGTTTTTTGGGCAAATTATGGCGAATTTTGGACAACAAACCTTAGAGTAATGAGGGTGTCCAATGGTGACTGACAGTTTTGAGTTTAAAGTTGGTGATTTGGTGCGCTTATTGTACACAAATCGCATTGGAATTGTTGTCGAGATGAGCAACCGCTCGCTCGTTGATGATAAAGAGTGGTATTCTTATTTTATTCATTATATGGATGGAAAAAACCGATGGGAAGTAAAAGACGCCATCGAATTTATAGCAAGAGGCTAATATGACAAAAAAAGCAAAATGTGTTGAGTGCGGTGAAGAATATAGTTGCAAGCGTTTGCAATTGGGTTATAAAACGTGTTTAGATTGTGGGAGTATATCGGCAATCCGTGAAATTGTTAGAAAATCAAAATGTATTGCGCCTGCTTTCAATAAAGGAAGTTATATGTATATTCACTCTACACAAGACGCAAAAGATGTTGGCCGATAATTACTAATATAATGATTAAAAATCAAATTTATAATATAGGCGATCTTGTAAAGCACGATTCATTAACCGACAAGTTAAGTCGAGGGTATGGAATTGTGTTGGATATTCTTTCGGTCGATTATGATAAAATCAATACCATTAAGTGTGTCTGGTATGATGGAAAAGTTTCTTGGGTCCACAAAGGCCAATTAAAGATAGTTGCCAAAGGACAAAAGGGTGAGTTCTCGTGAGTTTGAAATAGGCGACTTAGTGGCTCACAAGATGGAGCTGGAGTTTGATGCGCTTTTCGAGCCAAATTATGGAATTATTATTGGCATAAGAAAAGACGAAAAAAACACCCATTACAATGTTTTATGGGCATCACCGCGAATATATCGTGACACTATTCAATTCGAGAAAGAGCTTGTCTTAATTGCTAAAGTAAAAAAATAACTTATAATTATTGAATTTAATTTAATAGTTATAAACACATGAATAATTTTGAAGTAGGGGATTTAGTCGAGGTAAAAAAAGACACTGCTTTAAGCCCAATATTGCGATTTTATCACAATAAACATGGCATGATTATTCGTGTAAAGAGAGAATACCGACGCGGCAATATGGTTATTCATGAGGAATTTGAGGTTATATTTCCTGATGGGAAACGTGTGTTGTTTAAATTAGATGAGTTGGTGCTTGTATCGCGAGCTACAAAAAAATGAACGAGTTAAAATTAGAAAAAGAAGAATTATATTTACTATATAAAGAATTGTATATCATCCAAAATAAATTGTCTTATATTAATTTATCACAAAACAAAGAAGAAAAACATTATAAAAATATGATTGACGACATTATAATAAAAATTGCTTGCATTATGGAAAAAAATGTGATAAATATTCATCTTAGTTAAGGTGGAAAAATTTCCCGCAAACTTGCGGCGAGCCGCACGAGGAAAAAATGGAAAAAAAATTCGAGATTATCGCTGAACAATATTTGGAGGTTCGCGCAACTGATGAGGGCGATTGGGTCGTGAATTTGGTTATTGAGTCTTTGCCGAGTTTTATTACGTTTGGTGAACACGCTTTGGTGTATCGAATGGCAACTTTTAAAACTTCGGAGGAGGGTGACGAGTTTGCTGATTCGTTAAGGTTTCTTTATGACAAAGAAATATTTAAGTATGAATTAATGTGATTGTTTTGCGGGCTTATATTTACAATTATGAGCAGCAAAATAAAAATTCTACGAGAGGATTACCCCACTTTAATAAATGATGATACTGAAATAAAATATGATGAGGGTTGGCACAATATCGTAGAGGGGATGTTGGCTGCGATCAAAATATATGAAGATGCCAATCTTGGCATTTCAAATTTAACTCCAGTATATATTAGTAAAATCGAGAGCAAGTTTGGAGCACTAGATGTAGAGTTTGATGGCGGCGATGATGTAGTGCAAGAAATTGTAATATTTTCAAAAACTTTGAGTTTTAAAACATGTGAAAAATGTGGTAAACTTGGTAAACTATATTGTTCAACTAAATGGATGAAATGGAGTTATAAAAAAGTCCTCTGTACTGCTCATGCTGTTGAACTTTATTATTATTCAATCGAATAAAAGGAAACATAGTGAAAAACGAAATTCTATCATTAGAAGCAAAATTATTTTTAAACAGCCTTTCAGAAAAATTTACTCCACAAATCAAAACTCTTTTAAGAAAAAGAGAAGAACGAAAAAACATGACCCCATCTTTCATATGGGATACTAGAGGTGTTCGATTTGATGAGTGGAAAACTCTACCACCACCAGAAGAAATTCTGGATAGGAGGGTGGAAATCACAGGACCACCAGTCCGTAAAATGATTATCAACGCTCTCAATTCTGGAGCAAACGTTTACATGTCAGATTTTGAAGATTCAAATTGCCCTACATGGGAAAATTGCCTTGAAGGGCAAGTTAATCTTCGCGATGCCGTAGAACGTACCATAGAATATACAAACCCAAAAAATGGAAAGAAGTATAGTTTAAATGACAAAGTAGCTGCTCTGTTTGTGCGACCAAGAGGTCTTCATCTAGTAGAGAGTAATTATCTTGTTGATGGTAATCCAATTCCTGCTTGCCTCTTCGATTATGGTCTGTATCTCTTTCATAATTATAAAACACTTTTAAAAAACGGGAGTCGTCCTTATTTTTATTTGCCAAAACTGGAACACTATCGTGAAGCTCGGCTTTGGAATGATATATTCACTTTTAGTGAAAACAAATTCAACATGGAAGCAGGAACAATTCGCGCAACCGTACTTATTGAAACATTACCTGCCGCATTTCAAATGAATGAAATATTATATGAACTAAGAGAACACTCAGTTGGGCTGAATTGTGGTCGATGGGATTATATTTTTAGTTATATAAAAAACAATCAAAGTAAGTGGAATATTATGCCCGATAGAGATCAGGTTGGTATGGACCAGCACTTTATGAGATCCTATTCCCAATTATTGATTCAGACATGCCACAAGCGTGGGTGCCATGCGATTGGTGGAATGGCTGCACAAATTCCAATCAAAAATAACCCTGAAGCGAACGAAATTGCAATAAATAAGGTTAAGAGTGATAAATTAAGAGAAGTCAAAGATGGGCATGATGGGACATGGGTCGCACACCCTGCTCTTGTTGAAGTTGCTAAGAACATTTTTGATGAACACATGCCAGACGCAAATCAAATTAACAAACAGCTTTATTTGAACAAAGAGATTGGTAAAGAAGATCTACTAACTCTTCCCGCTGGAGTTTGTTCGGAAGGAGGGCTTAGAAAAAATATTAATGTTTGCTTTCAATATCTAAACGCTTGGCTTAATGGAAATGGTTGTGTTCCAATCAATAATCTTATGGAAGATGCAGCAACAGCCGAAATTAGTCGAGCACAAATTTGGCAATGGATAAGATATAAAGTGTATTTATCTAACGGGAAAAAACTGGATCAAGAACTTTTTCAAGAAATCTGCGCCGAAGAATTAGATTCATTCAGTGAGTGCAACAGATTTGACGAAACAAAAGAATTATTTTTAGAATTATGCGTAGCCGAAAAATTGGTTGACTTCTTAACTTTGCCATGCTACGATAAACTACAACATTAAAAAAGGAACAAACAAATGACTGATAGATGGAATAACATTGAACGACCCTATATTAAAGAAGAAGTGCTCTCTTTAAGGGGAACTAAAAAAATAGAATATACTCTTGCACGAGATGGGGCCTTAAAACTATGGGGCCTTTTAAACGAAAAAGAAGCAGTTAGAGCTTTGGGGGCACTTACCGGAAACCAAGCTGTACAACAAGTAAAGGCTGGTCTAAAAGCAATTTATCTTTCAGGTTGGCAAGTGGCGGCTGATGCTAATCTTGCTGGTGATATGTATCCCGACCAATCACTCTATCCGGCGAACAGTGTACCTTCCGTTGTGAAAAAAATAAACAAAGCATTTCAAAGAGCAGATCAGCTAGAGTGTGTTGAAGGGGGTCTTGGAACTGTCACCGATTATTATGCACCTATTGTTGCTGATGCTGAAGCGGGTTTTGGTGGACCCTTAAATGCTTATGAGCTGATGAAGTCGATGATTGAGGCCGGCGCTGCGGGTGTGCATTTTGAAGATCAATTAGCATCTGAAAAGAAGTGTGGACATATGGGGGGCAAAGTGCTTGTCCCAACAAAACAGTTTATTAAAACCCTAACTGCTGCTCGATTGGCTGCCGATGTTTGCGATGTTCCAACAGTTTTAATTGCTCGAACTGATGCAAACTCTGCAAAACTTATTACTTCGGACATTGATGAGCGAGATCACTCTTTCATGACTGGGGAAAGAACACTAGAAGGTTTTTATAAGATTACTGGTGGTCTAGATATGGGAATTGCGCGAGGACTTGCATATGCCCCTTATGCTGATTTATTGTGGCTGGAAACTTCGACACCTTCACTCGAAGAAGCGCGAAAGTTTGCAGACGCAATTCATGCTAAATTCCCAGGAAAACTTTTAGCATACAACTGTTCTCCATCTTTTAATTGGGAAAAACACTTGGACAAAGAAACAATTGCTAAATTTCAAAAAGAATTGGAAAAAATGGGCTATAAGTTCCAATTTGTAACTCTGGCTGGCTTTCATGCTCTTAATCACAGCATGTTTACACTTGCAAAAGATTATAATAAAAATGGAATGGCGGCTTATTCAGAACTTCAACAAAAAGAATTTGATGAACTTGATAGTGGGTTTACCGCAGTAAAGCACCAAAGAGAAGTTGGAACGGGATATTTTGATAGAATTTCACAAATCGTAAGTGATGGAGATTCTTCGACTTTAGCACTTAAGGGTTCTACTGAGGAAGAACAATTCTAAATAAATTTTTTATTCTTGACATTCTATTGAGAATCTAATATAATACAAAAATCAAATGCGATACATAATACTATCCGCACTTGTTTTATTCAATGTTCAAAATTGTAATAAATCTGTGCGGGAAAAAATAGTGTGCAATGAAAAGTTTTTTCTGTGTGCAAGCGAATGTTCCTCTATTTGTAAGAAAACAATAAAAAAACCTTATGAATTTGGAAAATGCTATACAACATGTAATCGACCTTGTAGGGTGGAGCACTGTAAAAAGATATGAAGGGATTAATTTATTTAGGCAAATTTATTGGTTCATATATTGGCAATAAAATACCTCATGAGAGACAAAAGCTGATTAGAGCGCGAATAAATCCTAATAAAATCTGTGATTGGTGTTTGGGGAATTACAAATATCAAACAAAAGATGGTAAGATGTTGTGTTCTAAATGTTACGTGCAACACGGTAATGAATTAAGTAAATAAACACAAATTTTGCCACAATAGCTCAACGGTAGAGCAACGGTTTTGTAAACCGTAGGTTGTAGGTTCGATTCCTATTTGTGGCTTTCCCAATCAGGGAAGATAAAGGAGTTATTAAAATGACTAACAGAATGAAAAAACTACTAACAATTGGCTTTGCCACGATCTTTATGGCACTTGTTGCTGATAAAGCATTTGCGGCAGATACTGCTGTTTGGACCACTTTGAATGTTTCTGGTGGTATTATGGACAATGTAACATTGAATGTTCAAGAGGAACTTCGTTTTGGAGACATTGCAGATCTCTCATTGGCTAGGCAACACACCGATCTTAGTCTGGGGTTCAAAGTAAATGATGTGGTTGGCGTTACTGCTGGCTACAGAAACACTAGTTTCTCTGAGCATCGACCCTATGTCGGTCTTGGGCTGTCCGTGTTACGAGGCTCAGTGAATGTTGATAGTGCTTCCGCTATTGAATTAAGTGAATTTGATACTTTATTCGGGCGCACTGCACTCACTGCATCCACTAATGTTGCGGGGCTTACACTCGCAGTTTCAGACGAGGTTCGCCTCAATGAAGATGGGCTTGTACATAATCGTGCATCGGTTGGGTTGACTCGCTCGCTCAACAACACATTTGCAGGGAGCGTGTATTACATGCTCAACTCTACCGGGACCGAACTCGACAACCATCAACACGTTGTTGGGTTTGGATTGAATGTAAGCATGTAAAAGAAGTAAAATAAAAACTTTTTTTGGGGGGCTTTGCGGCCCCCTTTTTTTTACCCATTGTACAACTATATATTAATAACATGAAACCTGTTCTAGTATTAGATTCAAGTTTTCGCCCAATCAAGCAAATTTCTTGGCAAAAGGCGATGACCATGTATTTTCAAGAAAAGATAGAAATTATAAGAGAATATGAAGATACATGGATAAATTCTCCTCGTAAAAAATTTAAACTACCCGCAGTAATAAGATTGATAAATTATGTTTTCAAGTTGCCTTGGGGTGTGAAACTAACAAGAACCAATCTCTTTGTTCGTGACCGGGGGAGGTGTCAATATTGTGATAAAAGATTAAACAAATCGCGCTTTACAATTGACCATGTGGTTCCAAAATCTAAAGGTGGAAAAACTGATTGGAAAAATTTAGTTATTTCATGTGCGAAATGTAATACCAAGAAAGGGGATTCCCTATTGCATGAAACGAATTTAAAATTAGGTAAAACCCCTATTCAGCCTAAAAATAATTTTTTCATGATTATCCCTGACGAAACCCCTAAAGATTGGATTGATTTTCTAGTTTACCAATAAATCCTTGACTTTCTTAAGCTTCTTTGGTATTATAACATTATGAATTTAGGATATGCCTGTATCAACATGGGTTTCTCAAACCGACCCAAATCTACTAAAATTACCACAAATAGGTCAATGATCAAGCGCACCTTTTTGCAAAGAGGGATCCCTTACGCTTCGGAATTGGCTCTTCAAAACTGCAAAGATTTACTAAAAATTATTACATGGAATGAAGAAAATGACATCAAGTTTTATCGCATGTCATCGAACATATTTCCTTGGGCATCTGAATACGAATTGGAACAATTGCCTGATTTTCAAGAAATTAGTGAAACCTTAGCAGAAGTTGGAAAATTTGCAACCGACGTAGGACAGCGACTGACTTTTCATCCTGGTCCATTCAACAAGTTGGCTGCAAAAGAAGAACGCATTGTTAAAAATACAATAAAAGATTTGGAACACCACTCTGAAATCTTTGACTTAATGGGTTTTGGGCCTAGTTATTATAACAAGATCAATATTCATATCGGCGCAGCATACGAAGACAAGCGAGAAACCGCATATCGATTTTGTAGAAATTTTGACCGATTATCTGATAATCTTAAAAAGAGGTTGACAATTGAAAATGATGACAAAAATTCACTCTTTACTACCGAAGAACTTTATAAATATATGTTCTTGGATATTGGCAGTCCCATTGTGTTTGACTATCATCATCATGCTTTACACCCTGGACCTTCACGCCTGGATGAGGCGCTTGATTATGCGATGGAAACTTGGGGCGAAATAACTCCAGTATGTCATTTATCCGAATCGCGACGAGAAGAACAACAAAATGATTGCTTACCACAAGCACATTCCGACTACGTATACAAACCAATCGACACTTGCGGTCACAATTTTGATTTAATGATCGAGGCTAAAGCTAAAGAGCTTGCGCTTCTTAAATATCGGGAAATTCTAGGTTAAATTTTCCAAAAAAAGGTGGTAAAATAACAAAATGAGTAAACAACAGAAATTTTTAGTAGTTGACACTGAAACTGGTGGACTAGACTGTGAAAATCACAGTATTTTAAGTATTGCTGGGGTAAGTTGGACACCTAATGGTGATGTAACACCAGTATTCAATATGTATGTTAAAGAAGATTCCATCAATGTCATAGATAAAGCTTTAGAAGTCAATAAAATCGACTTAAATGAGGTAAAATCTAAAGGTTATTGCCCCAATAGAGCTGTTGCTCTTATTCGAGGCTATTTAGACGCCCATTTTGGACGTGACAGGCGGCCAATTCAGCTTGTAGCGCACAATGCCCCATTTGATTTAGGATTCATCAGGCGGCTTTATAGGCTCGCTGGTGAAGATTTCCGCAAGGATTTCCGTGGACGGGCTTTGGACACGTGTTCAGTGTTGCAATTTTTAATGATTTCGGGCAAAATAGAGGGTTTTCGCGCTTCGGCGGATACTTTGTTTAAAGCAGCAAATGTTGAGATTGCTGAAGAAGATCGTCACACTGCAATGGGTGATGCACTAGCTACAGCAAAATCACTAGAAGTATTAATCAACAAATATTAGGAGAAATTTATCATGTCAAACAACGCAAAAGACGCATGGGGTCAATTATTAGCTTCAAAACCAACTTTAGAGGAAGTAAAAGCCTACTTTAAGGGGAAAGGAGGAGGTCCAGAAGGAGAATCCCACATTATTGATGCAAATGCAGATAAAAAAGAAGGTTTTGTTTGGGTTTATAGTACAAAATCTGATGCAACGAAGATTATTGAACGTTGCGGTGATGCGATTCTTGATTATGGGTTTCTTGATGGACAAGGGGTTCAATTAAAGATTGATCGCAAAGCCTTTCGTGGTATTCATTGCGCTTTCAGGAATGTAAAGTAAAATAACAACTATTTATCATAGGAACTTTTTAAAAGGATTTCTATGAGCAATTCTTCAGATTATACAATCACTACAGTTAGTTCGAGCGTATTTCAACACTCTACAAATAACGGACAACCTGCACCTTTTTCTATCTTACCATTTAGATCGCAATATCGCGATAGTGGATTTCCATATGTAACGGGGCCTAAGACCGCTCTTGATTGGAATTTGGGGGTTCCCGTAAGTCAAAGTGCCGCATCTGGTGGTGGAGGTGGTGGAGGAATCCCTGAATCTATCACTGCAAGAGATAATCTTTCTCACTGGTGGAAGATGAATGACGGATCAACCGAAACTGCCACAGACTATGGACTAAGCGCATCAGTGGGAGTTACGGACTTAACACTCGATGGAGTTTCTTCAGTCAGCGG
>CEUX01014408.1_pt1 | contig 12193 bp, 4 predicted proteins | sample 531361 | NCBI WGS metagenome assembly CEUX01 (sample SAMEA2622736, study PRJEB7988) | marine metagenome | isolation source: saline water (ENVO:00002010), including
TTACGTTTAACAACAGAAAGAGTACCACTATAAGTACCTTCTCCAGTACGGAATTGTCCAATACTATTGGCCTCACTTCCTATTCCAATAGTTGAAATACCACCAGATCTTTGATTCTCTACAGTTTGTCCAAATACTCTTACTTTAGTTGCTATATTTGCATTCGGTGTAAAGTATACACAGAAATCACTACCTGAGAATCCAGCACCAACTGTTCCTAATCCTACATCAACCATTCCATCACCATCATCATATGATAGAACTTCACCATATTCTGAAGAATATGTCTCAGCAGTAATACCATCACTCGATTGAGAAATAAGCATTTCTCTAATAGATGCCTTGGTATTAGTAGTATCTTCAACGTTGATTATAAAATGAGCACCTTCATACTCTGTACTTGTAAATCCACAAATCTTATTCTCACCAGGAGTAGCAGAAGCAGCAATGGAAGTATAGAATGACTCCATCATTGATTCTATCATTGTTGTAGAACCAATTCCAGTAGCACTAGCATTAAACTCATAATCAACAATCTTAACAGCACAAGTAGTATTAACACCTGCATTTGGATAGAAATTCAAATTAGTTGGTCCATTTGTCTCAACACCAAATGTTCCAATCATTGGACCACTAGAGAAAGTTCCATAATCAATAAATCCAGTACCAGAGTCATTACCAGTTCTATCATGAACAATACTAAGTTCTGCTAATTGATGAGTAGCAATACCAGATTCAGTTTGCACAACCTCAACTATTACTTTATTAGCAGCAGATTTAGTTGAACTAATACCAAGAATAGTACTTGCTGCTCCAATAGAAGTAGTTGTAGTAAATCCAGTAACAGTAACTAAATCACCTATAGATGTTGAACCAAACCCTACAGTTGAACCAGTTCCAACACCAGACATTCTATTGAAGTCAACCGCAATGAAATCAATAACATAATTGTTTAATTCATACTTAGTTGGATAGAAGTTAACATTAGCAAATGCACCACTAAAGACATAATCAAAATGTCCTAAGAATCCTTGACTGTCTATGCTATACTGGTTAATATAAGAATAAGAACCATCTTGGACAATATTGAAGAATCCAGTTTGAGTCTCTCCAGTATAACGTGTGTCTTTTACATGATAGAAGTATCTGTGGGCAGAGAAGGTTTGTTTGTTTATAAAATCAAACTTCTCAAAGGGGTCAGTTCTAGGCTTACTAGAGAATAAATCCCCCACATCATCAATTGAAAGAACTCTATTAGTTCTTGCTTCTTCATAATCAGTAAGAATTCTATTATCTAAAACAATTTCCTTAGATACAGTTATTTGATTTGCGGTACTTATACCAGCAACCTCAACAGTCAGTTCTGATGCATTATCAAAATCTAACATCTTATCTACACTATTAGTAGAAATTAAATCTACTTTAACAGAAACTTCTTGAGAACTAGGAGCAGCTGCAGCTGCAGCACCAATACCCGCATTAGGGAATGCTTTTCCAGTTGTTCCATATACACCTTCACCTTGTTGATCTGCAGTAGCAGGTCTTCCATCAAAGGATTCAAGTTGCATATCAGAGAACTTTTTAAATCCACTAGTATGAGTTATTTCACTAACTACGTCTTTCCAATCAGCATATTGAACAGGTGACTTAATAGAATATGAGAATGATTGATAGTAATCATTATCAGCGACTCTTTGTCTTGAGTCATTTAAGAATCCAGTTACTTCATGGAATCCTTTCCTTTGTTCAACTAAAGGTCCAACATCAAATGTTGATTCAAAAGATTCTATTGACTGAACAAATCCAACTTGATTAGATGAACCACCTTCAATTTGTTTGCCATCTTCAAATACATCACTAGTTGCAACTCTTAAAGTATTATTATTTCTATTCCACCCAATTACAGTACCAGTTTTAGTTCCAGTAAGTGATTCTTGAGTAATCGTCTCTTTAATATTAAAATCACCTTTTCTAGTAACCGGATCAAACCCAGGAAAATGTTTTTCTGGTATTATACGTCCAGCCGAATTATCTGGACTAAATTCACCAGGATTATCATTTTCTAGAACAAAAGTAACTTTAGGATCAGCACCACCTAAATTTGGTGTGACAGAATTAAGAGTAAAGAGATTGTAATCGTATTCACTTGAATTATATCCAAATCCAGTAGTAGCAATACCAACACCTTCTATTAAAACTTTATCACCCACAGCAAATGGAAAGTCTTGTCCAACAGAGAAGTCTGTATCAAGAGTAAGTTCTACAGTAGCAGTAGTAGTTGTAAATCCAACAGTTTCAATACCAACTCCATTTGTATTATGAATTGGTATTATGGTTGGTTTAGGATCTTGAAGTCTCTTAGTATTTTTTTCAATAATAACTGTAGAAACACCAACTGAACCACTAACTTCAGTTTTAATCTCACATTCATTAAGAATTAAACCACTAACCCTATCCTTAACAATTAATTTGGGAGCAATAGAATAATTATGACCACCAGAACTAAGTCCAATATGATCTAAAGTTCTAAACCTATCTACTTTAAAGAGACTAGGTAATGCAGCACTTGGGCGTAATGTCTTATCATATGGGAACTCATAACCAGGATTAGTAATATGAGTTGTTTTAACATTACCAATTGAATTACTTTCAACTCTTAAAATACAACCATTACCATAAGTTGTAGCAGCAGTACCTGTATATGACCTACTAATTGTTGATATACCAGGAATAATTTTATATCCATATCCTTGATTGGTTATCTTAACATCTGCAATTCCTCCTAAAGCACTTGCCGATGTTGTCTCGTAAGACATCCTAGATGTTATATCCGTATATGAAGCACATTCTGGTTCCTTAGGGATATTAAAACTAAATGTAGTCGAACCAACAGAAGATAACTTAAATTGTCCATCATACAAAGAATCAACTAACTTAATGGTACTATAATTCTTAACAGTCTTATCAATAACAATTTCAGATTGAACAGTAGTAATTCTATCTGGATTTACTGGAGTTAAATTATAATATAATAATTCAGGAGTTTTAGCGTTAGTTTGTAAAAATACTTTTCCTCCACTTATACCTACACTACCACTTGTAGTAACATCAAACTGATCAGGAGTTACAGTAAGAAACTCATGTTTAAAATCTTTATCTCTAAAGAAATTAACTGCATAAGCCGAATAGGTTGTACCACCAGAAACATTTGCTAATGTACTATCAGCAACATTTAATTCTAACTTTTGTCCTCTAGTTACATTAATAAGTGGGTTAATTGGATTAATGTAATGAACTATATCAGCACCAGCAGTAGTAGTTAATCCTATTGGAAGAGGATATTGAATAGTTGCGTTATGATAGTTAGTTGCTAATTTAATTGAATCATTACTATCTTTAATTACAAAATATGCTGTATTATCTGATAAGCCACCAACTTCACCAGTTGATTCGTATATAATCTTATCTCCTGTACTATAACCATGATTTACTATCGTTATAGCATTAGATGATGTATTAATTCCCGATTGAGTAAATGTTGTAAACCCTACGGAGAACTTTCTATTATACTCATTATATTTTACAGTATGTGCAGTAGTAATTCCAGGTAATACATCTAAGAAAACAGTATCACCAACACCTAGTCCATGAGCAGTAGTCGCAGTTGCTGTAACAACAACTTTCTCCAAAGTACCAGTAAGTTGAGTAACTTGGGTTTCTAATGAATGAGTTACTCCAGTACCTACACTATGGAAATAAAGTTGCTCTGCAGCAGTAGATGCAACACCTACTATAACACCTGTAGAACCCATTCCAACTGGCATAGATGTTAAACCAATTGTATGCTGTCCCAATCTAACTGAATATACCTGACTAGGAAGATTGAAATTATTAATACCATCCGTAGAAACTGATACAACAGTTCCACCACCAGCAGAATAACTTAATGATTCTCCTGTTGTAAATTTATGATTTGGAAGATAAATTGATCTTGTTGGAATAGCAATGTCTGTAGATGCTAAACCAGGGGCAATAATAGAAATAGTACTATTAATACCAACACCAGAAGTTGTTCCAAGGCCAACTACTTCTGCTGGATTGAAATAAGTACTCTTTTGTAATTTAATTTCCTTATCAGTGTTTACACCAACATTAATTGTCAGTTCACGTGGTTTTTCTTCAATAATAGTTCCAGCAGTATATGCTGTACCAACTGTTCCATCATATTCACGTATAGCTCTAATTCTTGAATTATGCTTATCAATATTAACAACAAAAAGTTTTTCTGTAGATATTCCAATAACATCAGTTGGTTGAAGAACCTCTACATCACCATTGATTGGAATAAATGTAACAATACCAGTAGTTCCTGTACTTCCAATACCAGTAGAAACTTTAAAAGTAGCAGTATTAACACCAATAGTATAAACACCATCAAGATTAACTATAGATTGAGAAGATATTCCAGAAACACTAACATAATCACCATTTTTAAAGTCATGAGGTGCTGGAGTTCTTGCAAGAATTTTTCTTTCGTCTTTTAATACTTCAAAGGTAACATTATCCTTCTTAGTAGTAGAAGAAGAAATTTTAACTATATCTTTTCCTGTAATCTTAGTTACTTTAGAAGATGCGTTAATTCCACCTGTATCTACATCATCAAATACAACTCTATCATTGATTTTATACTCATAACCACCATTTTCAATTTTAACAGATTCTACACCACCAGTTGCTGCATAAACTATAGAAGCAAAATCATCAATAGTTTTATCAGGACGTGCAACATAAGGATAATCACTAGCATTAAATGAAAGTTTATATGGATAGATATTTCTTACATAACCACCATTTTCAAGATCAACTTTGTCAGTAATTGAATCGGGACTAAAGTTATAAGAATCTGGTTTAGATTTAAATGATTCTCCAACTACATATGGGAACACTGGAGTGAAATACTTATCGAATGTAGCATCCTGCTGAGAAGAACTATCAATTGTTGCAAAGTATGCATAAGTACCTGATGGATAATCAGGGGTCTTACAAAAACGACCATTATACTTGTCTAGATCACCCTTATTAGTAAAGGTATAATCGTTAGTAAAGGAACCTAATTCCCAGTCACCAACGCTAGGTCCAAGTTGTCTTGTGGCATTAAGTTCATAACCAGGAATCATTCTCCTGATAGTACCACCATCTATTCTATTAAATCCATATGGTCCATATATTGGATTGCCATCATAAGCAAATCCAAGAATAGGTGAGTGATTATCAGAAACTTCTTCTGCATTCTCATATTCTAAATCGTAAGTTCCATAATCCTTATTACCATTCAATTTCAGAGATGGAAGCATCTCTCTTAATTTTCTAGGAGCATATAGGTGAGTAAACTGAGAACCATAAGTTCCAGTACTATTCTCCATAAATCCATCATCAAGCTTAATAAGTTTCTTGTAACGTTTTACATTGTCAAGTTCCCATCTTTTAATTTCTGGTTTAACTACAGGTGCTCTACCAGCAGCATCTACAGCAGTCTCTACGCTTAAGAAAGATCTATCAGTAACAAATCCAACACCACCCGATACAACGGTTACAGAGGTCACTACACCATCTTCTATAACAGGTGTTAAAGTTGCATATGTACCAATACCAGATGTAATGATTTCTGGAGGAGCATTATATCCTGTACCTCCTCTAGTAACGATTACCTGATCAATTTTACCATCTTGAACAACTGGACGAAGTTCAGCACCAGATCCAGCAAGAAAATCAATACTTGGTGTTCTATCGTAACTTACAATAGCAGAGTTACCATATCCAGTACCATTTTGTGTTAAATCAACAGAAGTTACAGAACCTCTTACAACTGGAATCATAGTTGCATTATAATCACCCAAAGAGGATGAAATACCAAGTTCTCCACTTATTGAAACTGATATTGGTTGATAGTTAAAGATATGAGTTCCAACTCCAACACCAGTAAATCTTACATAAGTTCCATTATCATAAGATTCAGTTAAAGTACCTGCAACACCTGCAATTGCTACTCTAAAGTTATCATTATCAACAACAATAGCTTTATATTGTGTGGTTGTTACTAATCCACTAATTACAGTCCCAGTTGTCTCATAAGTTAAGACTTCTCCATTCTTATATCCATGATCTTTAATATTAATAGTATTTTTAGCAGTATTGATACCAGTACTGATAACTGTTCTTTTTTTATACTCATAACCACTTCCAGAATTGGTTATAAAGATTTTATCAACAACATTCTTCTTTTTAACACTTTCAAACTTCTGAGTACCTGATCCTTTATCAGATAAGTCAACTGTATTAATTCCAGCAATAGAATCATCAAAATCTGAGTGTAATGTAATTGCTGTATTACTAGAAAGACCAACAAAGTAAATTGCACCATCACCTAAAGTAGTTGTTCCTGTTCCAACTGCAATACCGTTGTTTTGACGATAAAATACCCTTTCACCAGCATTAAAAAGGTGATATGTTGTAAAACCAACTAAATTATCACTTGTATTAATACCAACTTGTACGTCAAGGGAAGAAGAGTGTGTCCCTTGCTTCATTTTAGCTTCTGCTATAGCTCCTACACCATTACCACCAGAAATTTCAATTTGAGGTTTTTCTAAGTAATCAAATCCTGCATATTTTACATCTATTCTTTCAAAAGAGCCTTTTACGTTAACATGTCCAGTAGCACCAACACCAGCATTGTCAGTAATAAGTAATTCAGGTGGATTTATGACATCATGTCCAGTTCCACCATTCAAAACTCTAACTGATTCCAATTCTCCATAATAAATGGCATCTCTTGACTTATAATTAGCAAGTTCAACACCATTTACAAACATACCTGTCTTTTCACCAGGTGTTGTTGTAAATTCATCTCCAGAAGAGTCGAATACTGGTTCAGAGAACCTTCTTACAAGTCTTTGAGAATCAATTGCCTTATCTTTAAGTCTACTGCAAATTCATGTGTAGTAATACCAGCTGAGTTACCAGTTAAATCAATAAATTTACCCGCATCGATATTTGCACGAGAATATGCTAATTTAAATGATTGATCATCAACTTTATAAGCATAATATGAACCTTCACTTAACGGATCGATAGTTTTTGTAGTTGTTGAAGTAGAAACAACTCCATCAATCAAAGTAGATGTGGTTACAGTTCCTGGAATATAATAAACCTCATCACCAGTGATAAAATCATGACTTCTAGAGGTTGATATTGTTTGACCAGCAAAAGATGCAGCAACTTTTACTGAAATACCTCTTAAATCTGCATTAAGTTGTTGATTTGCATAAAATGGAATAGATGCTGATGTTACATATGTTTGCTGTTCAGATTCACCTTCAATAATATCATGTGGTGCAGCAGTATGCTTTGGCCCCACCATCTTTTTACCATTCTGAGTATGATATGGACCAGCATATGGAACTCCACTAACAATTCCAACTACATCTAAATTATAAGCATTAGAAACATTTGCACTAAATTTATAAGTTGGTTGTTTAACAGCAGGAAGTACCTCTGCTCTAATTAAATCATTTCTTGCCTTAAATGTTGCATTTAAATCTATAGATCCCATTCCACTAAGAATGGCAATCTTATTGGAAGGTATATCAACAACCTCACCACTATTCTCTGCATCATTATCCTGATTAATAAGAGTTACTTTATCACCAAGGAATAAAAGATGAACTTCAGGACAAGTAATTTTATGGTTTCCGTTACCAATATCTTCAACTGTCTCTACATTAAAGAGATTAGGAATATTATAAATCCATTCTGTAAAAGTTTTATTTGTATTTTCTAAAATACCAAGGTTTTGAACATCAATTAAATCACCAGAGACCATTTGCTTACTTGGTCCTGGAATTACGAAATCAGTAACAACCCCAGTTATTCTTACAGTTATTTTATTACCATCTACATCATATCCATAGATGCTAGATTTTAATCTTATTAACGCATCTTTATTAATAGCACTACTATTACCAGATAATCCTAAGAACTGGTTTGTAGTTTTACTAGTATAAGTAACTTCTGCAGAACCAATAATTAGTGTTCCCGACTCAGGGAAACCAATTGTAGAGTCAACATATATGGTATTAACACTAGCAATTTCATCTGTTACTGCTCTAGTTGTTGGTGTAACACTAAATTTACCGTAAATAGAACCTGATTCACTAATATCTTTATCAGAACCAGCATCAAGACTTATTTGATAGTACTTATTACCATCACGGTTATATGAAATTACATCAGAAATTGAACCGTATGAATAATTAAGAACACCAGCAACAGCATCTTGGTATAAAGTTTGACCTCTTAATTTAGAAGGATCACCAGATAAAGCGACAACTACTAAATCTTCTGTAATTCTATAATCAGCATCAGATGGTTTAATAGTCTGTTCAAATGGTTTTATGATAGATGCTTTAGAACCATAAAGAGCACGAAATAATATTTCAAAAGAATCATCAGTTCCTTTAGTTACATAGAGATCTTTGGCTTGCTTTGCAAATAAAGATTGGTCTAATCCTTTAACAAAACTTCTGTCTTGTAAACCAGGAACATAAAGATCTTTATATTTTTTAAAAAACTCAGCAAGAAAAAGATTACTTAAGTTAGTTACTACTGAATCATCAACATGAGCGGCTGAAGATGATGTAGAAAATGTAAGTCTATCACTTTCAGTACTATTAAACAAAGAAGTAATCGCACTAAAAGCACGTTTACAATCAAAAAACTGTCTTTTATCTTTACTTGTATATGTTATTATTTCATTATCAATTTTTAAATAACCATAACGGTCAGGAAACCCTACAGTAGAATTAACTGCAATGGTTGTATCATATGCAGTAATTGCTCCATCCAAGTTAGTAGATTTAACAAGATCTTGTTGACGAAAAGAATCGTTTTTAATATATTGATCAATATTCTCCGCAAGGTCTATTGGTCCACCTTGAAATTCTTGAGATTTATAATATTGCTCTAGGAATTCTCCAAAAAGAGGAGATTCCGTTTGAATCATTTCTGGAATCTGATTAGAGACTACAGAATAGGTTTTAGCTCTAGTTTCTATCATTAGTATGAATAACCACCGCTAGTTTGGTTGCCTGTTACTTTTTGTGAGTCAAATGATGTAGATGTTGTATAAGTCGTAGCATAAGAAGTATCAACTTCTTGTACTGTATATGATTCAGTTCCAGTTATTGATGTATATTGTGGAATTCCTCGTACTAAAGGAGATTCACGATCATCTCTTCCATTAGGGAAACTAGAACTAACAATATAGTTAGAACCAGATATATCAGCACCTGAAGAAATAGTATCGGAAACCATAGTAACGAGACTGTTACTATTATCTAGTTGCAAATAAAGATCCTGTAATCCGATAACATCGTATGATTTAGGTGTACCGCTAATTTGAATAACTGGTTGATCTGTACTAATAGTTGTTGAATTAATTATTAGTGCGTTAATCAATATTTCACCTCTAGCATAATCAATTGTTCCAACATTATTTCTAATAACAGCAACTTGATTTGATGCTAATAATTTAAATATAATTAACCTTCCTGTTTTTCTATCTGGATTAGGTATATCAGAAAGATAAACAGTTCCACTTATACCACTAACTGAGAATCCAGAAGACTTAATATTATATCCTGTTAATGAGTTAACATTAAAGGCATTACCATAACAAAGTTCATATGTTGCTAAATCTGCTAGAGCAGGTCTTAAATCCCTTCTCATAGAGACTCTAGTAATATTAGAAGTAATAGCAGTGTCAGTTTGATCAATTAAACGAAGAGCCTTAGAGAACTTAAATCGTGCTCCAAAGGTGTTTAATTCACTTGACTTAGAATAAGTATCAAGAGTGTCTACAACCGCTGTCTTAAGGGCATTTACGCTATTTACAGCGTTAGCATTATAGTATACACTACTATCTAACTCTACATATAGATATTTAAGATCTATAATATTAGGAAGGATTCCAGCAACTGTATATCTCTTTAATTTGTTCCTAAGTTCAATTTTTTCAATTGATGAGAGATATTTACCATTTCTGGGTTTTATGCTAATAAAAACTTTTCCGAATTGTGGTGGTTCTGTATCTTCACCTCCATAAACCGAAACTGACTCAGTATTAGAGTAAATTTTGGTAACAATTGCTTTATAGTCGTCTGCAGTCACCGCACGGTTCTGAGCAGAGTAAACTAAAGGTGCATATTTCTTAATTGATTGTACAGTTTCAATATCTGCACCATTTCTTGCAGAATCAATCGTTGTTAATAAAGATATTCCTTCAGTTACTGTAACTCCAGAATTATCCTGAACATTTCCAGTAAATGTAAAGGAATTTACACCATTTGCGTCTTTTCCGCTTGTTGAAATGTAATGTACGTTGATAAAATTGGAATCTTCGAGTTTTTTACCAAATTTTCCGTCTCCAAAGAGAATTTCATACTTTTCATCAGCTGCTTCCTGTAAAAGGAAGATTAATGAGTTGTTATTTACGTCAATAATGTTATCAGTTAGTTTATAAACTGTTTTTAGGTTAGTTGCAGTGCTATTTGGGGACACTGTAACCTTAATTGTCGATGTATCGATGCCATCATTAGGTAAAATGAACTTTTCTATAGGAACATTGTCTCCAGTTTCCCTATATGTGAAAGTTTTAGTTAAATATGACCCTTCATAGATGTCAATATTCGTAAATTCTGCAATATTGTTAACAACTGGTACAGTAATGTCGTTCATTATGGCAAAACTGTAGTTTACACTTGAAAAAGTGTTAGAAACAGCTACAATTCCTGCTTTTAACGTTAATGTAAGAGGTGTAACGGTATAAGTTGAGGTATCAACGAAGAAACTTACCTGTGCTTTTGATGATTTCTTACTTCTTGGTACATATCCGACGTTTCTTGCTAGTGCAGCAACGTTTTCTCTTAAAGTTGCACTATCAATAAAGACTTCATTAGCAACCATGTTGCTATTATAGGCAGTAATGTAAGAATTATATGCTAAAGTGTCTATTAGGATCGACATATTCGATCCTTCAAAGTCAAAATCAGTAAAATTACTGTTTGCTCTCAGATAATCCTTAATCTGAGTCTTAATATCCTCAAAATCGAGGTTTGTAAACTGTGTAAGAGGCATTTATCTGAATGAGTCTAATACAAAATTAAATCTTTGAGCCGAAATATCAATTCCTATGATTGTATACACTATAGTAATGTCATATGAATGAGAATCATAGTAGGGAACTACCTCTATATTCTGCAATTCAACTCTAGGCTCATAATTATCGATAGTATTTTGAATCTCACTAGAAATAACAGCAGCAGAACCTGCATCCATTAGTTCAAAAAGACTTCCACTTACACGAGAACCCAAATTTGGATTAAAAGGACGCTCTTGAAGATGAGTAAGTATCAAATTCTTGACAGAACGAGCTATTGCTCTCTCATTTTTGAGAGGAATTACGTCTCTAGTAATAGGATGAGGTTTAAAAGACAGTGATATGTCCTTAAAACTCCGTGATACTCGCTCGACGGGCATTTATACTATGATTTTCTTTTATTTAGACACGTTTATTCGGATTAAACAGTTCTCCGTCGTTTGCATAAGGATCTTCATTGTCTAAATCTTGTATTGCTACCCTTTCATGCAGTTCTCCATCATTTTTTCTTCTCTTTTTAGGGGTTAAATCATCCTCCCATATCTCACGAAGCATTTTATCATGCTGTTGAGCTGCTAAATTGTCTAAAAAATCGTTTGATGCTTCCATTTTAGTTAGAATTCCAACGTGGACCTGACTTTCCTGTCGTACTATTTACATTTCTGTATTCGCAGTCAACTAATTTATTATTTCTTTCAGGTACATAGATGCGATCATAGCATTCAAACCCCATTTCTTCCAAATATTCATCTAATTCTTCACCAGTATTGCCTCCTTCATAGTCATCAGACTCATCATACTCTGCATAGATGAAATCTACGTTCTTTAAATGATCTGCAGCACTCTTCATTACCTTTAAATCATTACCCTGAGTGTCAGTCTTGAGTACATCTATGGTTTGGTAATTTATATTATCTAAAATTGATGCTAAACTAACTGTCTCGACGGAATATACCCTGTCAACGAGGTTTTCAAATC
>CEUX01057596.1_pt1 | contig 12181 bp, 7 predicted proteins | sample 531361 | NCBI WGS metagenome assembly CEUX01 (sample SAMEA2622736, study PRJEB7988) | marine metagenome | isolation source: saline water (ENVO:00002010), including
CAGTTATTGGAGTAACATTATCTTTTAATGTTTCATCTGATGCCCAGAATGCAGTAATATCACCTGTTACTCTGAGATCACCATCAATATCTATTCCACCATTGGCTGTAATTTTACCACTAACAGTTAAGTCATCATTAACCTGTACTGTTCCACCAGAAGAATCAAGAATTAAATTACCAAGTACAGTATCAATAGTATTATCATTTGCACCAAAACCAATTCTAACTTCACCAATATGTGCTTCAGACCAAGGTTTTGCCGTAGTTCCAAGATAAGCACCCTCATCTGCATCAGGAATAATACCAGTGTTAACTGTTACTTCACCAACAAGTGTACTAGTACCAGCAACATTTATATTTCCACCTATGTTTGCAGCACCACCAATACCAACACCACCAACTACAATTAATGCACCTTGATTTGTAGCACCTGAAGCCGTTGCAGAGAATAACTTAGTATCTCCACAAACATTTAGTTTCTTACCAATAGAAACTCCACCCTTAACTTGGAAAGCACCACTTAATAATCCACCACTACAATTAATCAATGCTGGATCACTTTCAGTATCCTTATCAAATTTAACTGTACCGTCTACATTAAGATCATTCTTTAAGTTAAGTTTAGAGTTAATTCTAATATCACCGTTAAATGTAACTGGTCCATCAAACTGAGATAGAATCTGTCGTGAGTTACCACCCTCAACAAGTATTCTTTCTTTAACAATTACTTCATCGAATACAACACTCAATCTGTTAGGATCTTGTCCTGTTACAGTTGGTATTGGAATATCAAAGGTTGTTTCTTGACCAGTAGCAGAACTAATTCTCTTATTACCAACGAAGAAGTCACCATCATTGTTCATACCAGTATAAACAACCTGTCCACAAGATCTTTCTTGTGCTTGTGATAAGAATTCTTCTGTTTGAGTAAGAGTCTTAACCTGAACTTGAGGTAGAGATGTTGAATAGTTACCTGGTCCATAACCAACATATTCAAACGTATGACCAGATGCTCTAACGATAGATGGTCTACGTGTTTCAATTGCTATTGCTTTAATCTTGGTAATTAAAGAACCATTAACATGTGCATCAATGAGAGTTCCCATTGAACCACGAATTACAGTTATTTCATCATTACTAGAACCACTTAAAGTGCTACTAGTAATTCTCATTATCTCTTCATCAATCTGAATATAAGATCCTAGTGGGAATCTATCAGTTAAACCATTTGTACCACCATTAGGTCTCTTAACCTTAAATGAGGTATCTACTGTAATTGCTTCATTAAGTAGTAATTCATCATGATCATAATATTGAAGATTTCTAACACCAATATTCTCTCCAAGATTATCTGCACCAGCATTATGTGCTGCTAATCCATGCTTAAAGATATATTTTGGTGAAGTAAGACCAGTAGTTTTAGCAGTAAAGATTGTTGGGCTAGTAACTGAGGCAACAATCCATTGTCCTAAATCAGCATCACTAGAATTCTTAGCCGTAAATGCATTACCTGCAAGAAGTCCATGTGCCCAAGAACATGTAAATGTCTCAATACCACCAGAATAGGATGAACTATCAATTTCTACTTGTGGTCCAAGATCTGTTGCATACTGATTAATTTGAGGTGCATCACCAGATTCCTTAGCAACAGTAATTGATTTTGTACTTGGAACAGCAGTTACTCTATAATAAGCATCTGTTGCTGTACCAACACCAGTTAATTGAACATAATTTCCAATAGCAGTTGAAATACCAGCAGTTGTTATTGCTAATTTTGCCTGATTTGTTCCACCAATAGTAGCGGAATCAAAGAATAAATTTTCCCCATCAGCATATCCAGAACCACCTTCTGCAACTGATGCAGCTATTACAACACCACCACTAACAGTTACATCAGCAGTAGCACCATCCCATGTAGATCCATTAGAATTAAGTAGTTTAACATTATAATATGTTCCATCAGTATGACCAGAACCACCAGTTACAGTACCTGATCTAACACTATTAAGTTGATGTTCTTCATCAAATGTTAGTGTTGCAGAATTTGAACTAGTAGTAACAGAAACAATTTTATGTCCTAGATTAAAGGCTTTGTTAAATTTGTCAACTGTTTCTCTTGTAATACTATTTTTAAGACTATTAGTAGTAGTATCACCAAGTGGAGATCTAGTTGCAAAAGTTACAGCAGCAGGTGGGTTCTCTTCTGAGTTATCCTTGTCTAACTGTGGATATAAATCTGTAACATCCTGTGTGTACTTAAGATCTGTAAATTCATCAGAAATGGCATTACCAGCATTAAGTAGATAAAGATAGTAAACACCATCCTGAACATTAAAATCATATTGTGTTATAACTTCTGATCTATAAACATAGAAGTTCTCTCTAAGATCGGTTCTTTCAAATCTAGGTAATGTAGAATTCCTTGTATGTACATCATTAGTAAATGCACTTGCTGGATTATGAACTACTCCAAGAATATCTGTTGCTATAAATTGGAATTTCTTATCATGTGGAATTGCAGTAACAGCAAATATTCCATTATATCCAATATTAAGTGCACCACCAGTATTAGTACTATCAGTTACATTCTTAATAGTAACATGATCTCCAACCTTTAAACCATGAGGAACATCAGATAATATACTAATAACCTTAGATACATTATTATAATCAGCACTTGTTATAAACTTAGTATTTCTATCATAATCATAATCCGCTGTACCAATAGAAGTAAGACCAAAATCAGCAGTACTTCTTACATTAGTTGAACTAGATTCTTGGAGAACAAATCCATCTCCTGGATCCCTACCATTCTTTTGCTCTTTTGGAATTACATATCTAACTTTATAGAGTTTCTCATCCAAACTCCTATCATCTTCCTTACGAAGTAGATAAGAAATATCAGTACGATCTTCTGGTGCAGTACCACTTAAACTATTAATATGTGACCATAATGTACTAGAACCCTCGACATGTATAAACCATTGATTATTATTAGGATCCCATTGTATTGGATGTCCAATTTCACCAACTTTCTTATCAACAACTCTACTTGTTATTTGTAGTTTTGTACCACCATCAAATGTGTTAATAGTAACAGGTGTTCTAATATCAGCGTTAGTAATTGATGATGCTAACTGAACACAATCAGCAGGAAGAACAAGTCCATCTGCTCTTGTATTATTCTTAGCATTAGTTACAACATAATAAATTCCATTTGATTTAATATTTTCTGGAACATCTGCATCATCACTCTTAATCCAAATAGATTCACCATTCTGAAGAGTATGACCACTACCACCAGTATATACTGTTGGTGTTAGTTTATAGTAGTAGAAAATTTTACCACCTTGTTCTAACTTAACTGGTTCGGCATTGTATTGCTTTTCTGCACAACCAGTACCCGATGATGTAGTATTTGTTGCATCAATCGGGAAATCCGACATTAAGATCTTTGCTTTATAGTTAGTTCCACTTGGATTATTAACATAAATCTGATCATTTAATTTTGCACCAATCCTATAACCCTGAGAAATACCTGGTGGTTCAATGTCCTTACTGGTAAATCCAAGTAAATATAGATGATTATTCTTATTAACACTCTTAGTTTTTGCTACATCAAATTCTAACCATTCAACATCAGTCTCTTCGGTGATAATAGATCTTGGAGTTACAATAGAAGTAATATATCCTTTATCATCTTTATCAAATGCTTCCTTCTTAAATCCATCAGCAGATAATGCAAACTGACCGAAGTTGGAGTTAGAGTTTGTAATAGATGCATCAGATCCAGATTCTAGATCAAAGTGTATATTATAACCAATAGCAAACACAGAAACGATCTGCAATGTTGCATCATTAGAAAGTCTAACGTGACTTGTTTCCCATCCAGTTCTATAAATTGCTTCTGGATCTAAATGATAAACAGTTGATACGTTAGTAGAATTTGCTTCTTCTGCAAGTTTTGCTCCTGTACGTTTTACATAACTAATACCACTATAATCCCTAGAAGATGGATTATATTTTACAAATGCACGATCATCTTTCTGAAGTGAAATACCCGTATACTGGGCAACAACCATTGATTTAAAACCAGATGATTTGCTACCATCAGCATACATACCCTGCATACCCCATACAGAACGTAAAGAGCAGTTAAAGATGTATGGAGATGCACCAGATACAGTATCAGTTTCAATAGTAACTGTTCCAGAACCACCACTCAAACCAGCAGCAGGACCAGCAGGTAAGTTATCTCTTACGAAAGGTAGTAAATATGTAAATGTATTATCACCAGTAACTCCTTGTACCTTTCCAGAAATATTATAATCGTTTACATTAATACCACGAATCTTAATTGGAGTATCAGCAGTTAATCCATGTGGTGTTGCAGTTGTTATTGTTACAACATTACCAGGTGTTGCACCATCACCAGCAATAATACTTGTTATATTAATAGGATCTGATTTAAATGCACCAACAATTTCCCATTCAGGTCTTTGCTTGGCAAATGAATCTGCCTGTGAAGGATATTTTTGATCAATTTCTCTACTAGATGCTCTGTTATATGCATTAGAAACCTTACTATAATACATATCAAGGTCAGATAAATCATAACCTGATGCATCATTTACACCATCTGCATATTCAAATACAGTTAGTTTATGGTGAGAAAATGTTGGTTTAGTCTGATTAGTTACAGAGAAATTCTGGTGATCAGTATAGACAAGGGTAGCCTCATTACCATCAAAAATACTAAATTGCCAGAAATAGCAAGAACCAGTAATCCTAAAGATAGCACTTGTTGGGACATTATCATCCGTTGGATTAGGTACAAACTTAGGTCTTATCTTTGTCTTTCTTAAATCTAGTCCAACAATAGAAGTACCACGAGGAACAACTACACCACCGTAGATACTATTATACTTGTAAAGAATATTATCTGGCTGCGTTAAATCAAAGTTAGAATTAAGGGTTAATGTAAGTGTATCTTGGGCAAAAGAAGTAGTACCAGCAGGACTAACTGTGGTTGCTACATTATTAACATTCTTTATCGCAAATCCTGGACGATTATCTATAAGATGCTCACCAGGGAAGAGCAAAATAGTTGTTTTTTCTACTATATCGTTATCATTTCCACGTAGATATGAGAATCTCGCTGCTTCAATAAGTGCTCTTTGTACTGTCTTAAAGGGTTTCGTTAACGAATTACCCTGATTTTCTATACCATCTGTGGCATCAAGGTCATTTGGGTTCACATAAAGAATACGCCCTTCAGTATTCTTTATGAAATTTTCTAATTTATTAAGAGGCATCGGAGAATATGGGCCAAGATATTTCTATGTTCTATTTAGCTTGGATAGAATACCTAAATTTTAAGTATTAGGTTTCAGCACCTCCACCTGTTCTTTGATTACGAATCCATTCTTCCATTTCATCCTCATCTTTACTTTTAAGAGGAGGATATTTTTCTATACCTGCCTGTTCCATAACTTCATCATAGAACACTTCAGCTAATTCATCTTCGCTTTTTTTCATAAACTGCTAAATCTGCATACTCAATTCTTTCTGGTTCTAATAAATCCGTCACAACTTCTAATACATCCATAAACTGTTTTGATGTTTCACACGTAACAGTCTTTTCCTTACCATTATCACCAACAATCAAAAAAGTTCTGGCACACACATCTATGACTGTACAATCAACGTAATCGCCTTCTTCGAAATCCATGCAATGTCTTCTAACACCAAGGTATCATATCCTAGTTAGGTAAGTTTGTCAAGCCTCTTCTCAATGGTATCAACCTTTTTGGACAATTCTTGAATCGCTGCTGTAAGTGCTGGAATCATTTGTCTCCTATCTACACCTTGATAAGATCCTGGATTCTCACTCCATAATCTATAAGACTCATAATCTGAATTATCTAATGCTTTCTTAACATCCTGAGCAATAAAACCAGTTTCTCTTTTTCCACGAGTATTCTCATTATAATCAATATCTTTAAATGTAAAACTTACTACTGGTATTTGATTAACAAAATTCAACCCACCAGTAAATGGTACAATATCTTCTTTAATTCGTTCATCAGAACTTGGATCCTCATAAAGGTCCCTGATTTTATACTCAGCATTACCTATATCAAAAGTATTATTTGCTGTTGGAATTAGATTTTTGTTTAAACGTAATGAAGCAGCTCTTATTTGACTACCAACAGAATTATAAAGAGGAGGACTAGCATAGATCTGTTCTGTTCCATCATCTTGATCTGATAGTGCAGTAACCATACCAACAAATTTATGGGCAGTTACTATACCAGTATTAGTAATAGTTACAGCAAGACCTACTTTAGCTTTATCAGAATTAAAGTTTATTTGATCTATACTTATTACTGCTGCAGTAATATCATCATAAAAATATGCTTGTTCATGAAAAAGTGTTTTTTCATTATGCACTTCTAAATTTTCAGAATCTTCCCAAATCATTAGAAATCCCTACCTGTGTCTATACTGTCCAAATCTGGTTCCTTAACTTTAAGGAAGTTTCCAACATTAATTTTACCCATCCATCCTTTATATGGTGCAAGATTTCCTAACCATGCTTTTGCACGATGCATAATCATACTAACTAAATCTATTCTATTTTCTGCTTTAATTAAAATACTACCACCAGCAACCATAGAAATATCATCAGCAGCATCAAGGTATATACTCTTACCTTTTATTTTAATCTTACCATTCTCCTCAGCAGTAATCCAAACATCTCCACTCTTTCCTGTGATAATAATATCAACAGAAGGATTATCTGCATTCTGACCAGCAATCATTTCAATTCTCTGGTCATTATAGATGTTCATAACACCTGTACCAGACATACGAATTATACTTTTATCTCCATAAGGACTATATCCATAGAATCCATAAACAGTGCTACCATCACTTCCCATCTGAGGATTACCAGTATCAATGGTAAACCAAGGACTGAATTGATCATATTGTCTGATCTGCCAATTTTTATTCGGTGCTTCTGCCATTTAAGTTACACAATCTATTACTTCTTTAACTTCACCTTGATATGTTGGTCTTGGTTTTAGTTTTGCTCTAAGTATAGCACCATACCCAATCCTAGTATCAATAGAGATTTCAAGTTCTTCTGAATTTTTAACTTCAGGTAAACTTGTAATGTCTGTATTTATTCTACTAACCGAAAGAATTGCACCATTAGTACCAGTTTGAATCGTATACTTCTCACCAAAACCATCAGTTACAGTATCCGTATTTTCATAATCATTTCCAGGTTTAACAACTATTACTTGATCAATGATATATGGTGGTTCTGAATCTGGTGCATCTTGCTTAGAATCAGCAACAGGATAATTTTCACCCTCAGAAACAACGTAAATATCAGTTATTTGTTGATAAGTTGGAGATTCTTCATCATAATCAATAACCGCCCGTGCAATTGCTCCGTATCCTTGATCACAATTATCAACTATCTCAACAAATGGTGGGACATTATACTTCTCACCTGGGTTTAGTACTTCAACTGCCATTACACTACCAGTTGCACTTCTTCCATCACCAACAGTAGATCCAAGAATTGCCTTTGCAACTCCACCAGATCCATTACTTCCAAATATTTTTACTTCTGGTGGACTACAATTCTGTTCTTTTGCACCATTACATGATCCACCACCAGTACCACCACCTAAACCACCAACAAATCCAGGAAGAGCTGATGCTGGATTTAAGAAATCAAATGCACCTAATGCACCATCTGCAATTGATAATGCTTCCTGTGCAGCACCCGCTAAATTAGATACCGCAGCATCAGCAGCATTTGCTGCTTCCAATATTGCAGATGGTAATATTGGTGTAACTCCCTTTGGTCCTTTACCAATAACAAACTGTGTTACATCAGCAAGAGGATTTGCTCCTGGACGATCACAATTAGAAGCACCTACAACCTGTCCCAATAATCCTTCTGCTTTTTCTCTAAGACTCTTAGCAAGATTAAAACCACCCATAATCTTTGATATACCACCCATTAATGGTCCTAATCCATTAGTTATTCCACCAATAATTTTATTCATTAATCCACCAAGGAACTGATTACCAATACAACTCTTAAACTTCTTAACATTACCAGCAATACCTTTAATCAATCCTTTAATAGCATCACCCATTCCACCTATAATATTATTAGTAATACAAGGCATGGCACTTTGCATTTTCTGCAATGGATTCTCTAATGCTCTTTGAGCCATAACACCTGCCATATGTGCAATTCTATTACTCTTAGTTGCAGCAAATACTGTTGCTTTCACTCCTTTATATAATTTCTTTAATCCACCATTTGCCATATTAGAAACTTTATTATATGCATCATACACCATACTACCAACCAATCCAGTAGATAAGTCTTGAATATGAGAAGTTACACTACTAATAGCACCATTAAGACTTTGATTTAATGATCCAGTTAAAGATGAAATATCTCCACCAGCAGTAATAGATTGAACCTTACCAACAAAATTTTCCACTGCTACTGATATCTTCTCTATAGTAGATGTTGTTGATCTACTTGCAGCAACAATTGTTTGTCCAACACCATCAAAAGCAGTTCTAGCTTCATCACTAATTTGTGATGCAACATCTCTTGATACATGATAAGGCATCTTCAATGCTGCTGAATTCGATTCACTTGATTCAGATTTAGCAACAAATGCACCATCACTCTTAATCTTACTAGTATATCCAGTATAAGGTCTGAATGGACCAGCATATTCGTTACTCATTACTGCGAGTGTTCTACCCAACAGACCCTGAATTACAGGAACCTGAGCATTGTCACCATCTAAAAAGAAACCATAAACAGTATCACCAGGAGATATCCTTACAGTTCTTCTTCTACTTCCACCACCAGACCCATCAGTAGTACCAATAAGAACTTGTGCCCAAGGAAGATCTGTATCAGGCAGTTCAATAATATTAGGGGGATGATATCCCATAATACGAACTCGATATCTATTTCCCCAACCAGATCCATTAATCTGACTACCCTGTGCTTCCTCTGGTGCAACTTGACCTATCCACCATCGGAATCCATCTCTTCCTACAAAATTAGTTTTTAATAATGATTCTTCGATTGACATTGTTCTACCTTATGTGTTCGTTCCGTATCTACCGAACGTATCTCTTATAACTTTCATTGCAGTCCATGAACCATCAGAATCAAAATGATGACATAATTCTTTAATCATATATAGACCACTCTGATCAGGATCATATTCATTTACATTACTAGTATTAGATAATGGAAATTGACATTCAATTATATCACCAGCACTTAAATTAGTATTAGATGGTATAGTCATATCCAATGTCTGAGTAAACAAAGTATTATATCTCATAAGTGCCTGAGATTGATATTGCATAGGATCAGCGTTAGAAGCAGTTGAGACTCCAACTTCAAAAGTACCAACATCTAATATTTGAGTTATTACTCTTGACGGTAAATCTCCAAGAGTTTCATTCCCACCATCAGTTAAAGTAGGTAAACTTATTTGTTTACCAAGATTCTTAGAATTACCTGAATAATCTTCAAGTTTAAATGTTTTTGTAGGAAAAGTAAAGTTTAATGGATTATAAAATATCCTATTACTTGCATATGCACCCAACCTAAGTTTCTCTACTACATTTTCATTTCTAGAAGTAGTATAATCAAGAATATTATAATCATGAAGATCTTCTTTCTTACTTACCTCAGTAAAAGTATAAACTTCTTTTGGTTCTTGAGAAATTAAATTATCAATAGATTTAAATTTATATGCATCCTTTGTCTGATAAAAAAGGAATCCAGCAGTTCCATCTTCACTTGCAGTTTCAGGAACAGATTTTGCAGATAACCAACTCAAAACAGTAAATGGTTTTCTCATATTCCCAATAAAACCATATGTATTTTGAGTAGGATCAATTTCAATTTCTTTATTAGTTGCCAAATAATCTTTTAAAATTATATCAGCGGACTCAGAGATTTGTAATGTAGTTGGGAATTTTCTACCTACTCTTGATGTCTCATTTGTAATAGATTCTCTTGAAACTAGATTTAAAGTAAAAGTTTCTTTTTGAGTTTTACTTATAATATTTGAAATACCAGAAACATACCAATAACTATCTTGATCAGTTGAAAAATCTAACCCAGGATTGCTATCACAATTCCCCTTTATTTTCATAGAAACTCTTTCACCACCTCTTAAAGGTAAACCATTATAAACTGTTTGTAATTCTCCACTTTCACCAGCAACAGCATTACCTGTTGTATAAACTTGAATCTTTGCAGTAATTGTTGGAGAAAAAATATCCTCATAATAATCAATAAAAACTGCACCAGCTTTTATATCAACAGATTTAGAACGGTCTGCTGATTCTATTAGTAACTCTTCATATATTGATGGATCTACTGCTGCCATTTAGGTATATTGTAAATTGTTTAAAGTAATTTGTCTTACTAGTTCCTGTGAACTATTTACTCGACCACCAAACCTAATAGAATTATTACTAGAACTTAATTGTTGAGGAGGAAGAGGAACACGAACTTCTTGTGGAGGGAGAACAATTGTTCTTCCTTCACCATCTTCTACCAATCCTTCTGCAGCATCAGGTGATGGTTTTCTTTCAAATAATTGACCTTCACTTCCCATACCATCAAAATCCGTAGCACCACCAGTTATTGCATCAACAACACCAAGTGCCTTACTCCACCAAGGACGTTCTTCTTTTTGTTTTGGTGGTATTGGTGGTTGCTGAGTCTCAGGTTTAAGGGGTTCTTGACCACCTGATTGTCCTTCTTGATTACCAGTAAGAATATCTTCACCCGTTACTGTCTCCCCAGCCTCATTTGTATAAGTTGCATTTGGAAGTATCTGATTTTGTGGTTCTACTGATTGTTGATCTGTTGATTGTGGTTGCTGATCTAAATTCCAAGTATCACCAGTAAGTGCATCCGCAAATCCAAGAACACCTCTCATAAATCCTTTTGGTCTATCTTCCTCTTTCGTTACCTCTTCTGGTTTATTTTGTTTATCAAAGTCAAAAACATTACCTGTAAGAAAATCACCAAAACCAGCAACAGCTCCCATTATTCCTTCTGGTTTATCTACTGGTGGTGGTACTTCACCTTCTGGTTCTTCAACATCTGGCTTTACTTGCATCCAATTTGCTATTCCAGAAGACTGTTGTTGGTCTGATTCTCCTCCACCACCACTTCCATCAGGAGACCAATTTTCAGACATCCGATTTGCTCTACTAATCTCATCATCCATCTGACCAAAAGCCATTTTAAGTTTATCAAATCCTGTACCAACTTTGGCTTTAACTGTTGTAAAATCTTTAAATCTTATAAAATCCCAGGCTCCCCTAAGAATTGACCATATTCCTCCTAGAAAAACATTAACTCTATTAATAAATCCACCTAAAATAGTACCAACTTGATTGATACGACGCATTAATCCTCTAGCTAGATCAATCCACTTTGGTAAATTATTAACTAACCATCCAACAGCTATAAGAGCCACAAAATCAAACATTCTTCCCATGAATCCTCTGGTACTAGCAGAAAGAATTTTTCCACTTCTTTTTCCAGAACCTGATATTGTTGATGCTTCTATAAGATCTTCACCTTCTCTTCTCCTTACGGCTTGTCTTCTACGATCAAAAAGAACCTTATCCATATGTAAGGCTTTCTTTTTAATCTTATGTCTTTTAGATAAACTTTGATTAAATTTTAATGTAGTCTTATTTGCCTGAGTTAAACCACTATTAAATGAAGTTACAGACTTCTGTATCTTCCCAATACTTATATTAGACCTTTTTAACGCATTTTGTAATGCCATATTACACCGCCACTACATTATAATTCATTTGAGAAGCTAGTGCATAAAGATTATCTTTATTATTAGTCATTATATGAGGAGTAACAGTAGCTGGATTATTATTACTACTTCCATTAGGATTGTAAGTAACCGTAGTAGGTGGAGACTGTACAATATTAATTGGTTGTTGCTCTACTTGACCTAGTTCATTCTTCTTATCACCTATAAGTGGATTTAAAAGATTTCCTTCACTTCCCATTTGATCAAAATCAGTTAATCCACCTGTCATCCAATCAAGAGAAGATTTCC
>CEUX01104396.1_pt1 | contig 12173 bp, 8 predicted proteins | sample 531361 | NCBI WGS metagenome assembly CEUX01 (sample SAMEA2622736, study PRJEB7988) | marine metagenome | isolation source: saline water (ENVO:00002010), including
GGCCGATAATTTTTTTGTTTAGCTCCCGGTTGAGCGCCTGAGATATTTTAACCGCTTTGGCTATGGCGTTTTTACTTTGGTTGAGTTGTTTTAATTGAGTAATAAATGGCAACTTAAGGCGCATAAGTTTGGCGACAAACTCAGAGCCTACAACACCTTTTAATTCAGAGATCTGATTAACACATTGCTGCGCTTCGTCAGTAAAGTTGAGATATAGGGCGTAAGATGATGCAATGCTGTACCAGGTTCTACTCACATCGTTCACAGAAAAACTACGAGTAACCGCGTTTTCTAACAAGTATGTACGTTTTGAGTATACATCGTCTGGCATTATCACCTGGCTTGGTTGGCAGTGAAAATACTCTGCCAGCTCTAACAGCACCTCGGGTATATTCATAATGGCAGCAAATAAGCTGCTTACTTCTACTTTTGGAATGTGTTTCACAGACAAGTCGTTGATATCTCTGCCAGGCTGGGCTTGCAGATACTGACCGCATACCACCACTGAGATTTCATCAAAAAAACGCTTAGTGATACCGCCAACCTTTGTATAGACCTCTTTGAGGTCTAAAAGTGGTGAAGAAGGTGGTGTTGAGGGGGAGGAACTGTCTGACTCATCAAAGAGATTTTCAAAGTCATCGACACTAAACTCAGGGGGCACCATTCGTTCATGTTGCTCCTTAATTGCCCGCTCTGCGAAGGATTGTTCCACTTTTAGCTTAAAATCACTGCTGACAAGCTTGTAGATTTGATGGGTTCTGTTGATGATTTCATTCTCGTTAACACTAACGAGACAGTTTCTGAACGAAGTAACCAACGGCAGGATATCGATTTCATCTGCGTTCGGAGCAGATAATCCCAGGTACCCCTTCAGATGCTTTATCACACTTTCAGCCAGATCGTAGTCAAGGATTTTTACATTACGCACTTTCAGATACAGAAGTGAGTCGCTGTGTTTATAGGCTTCAAATTCACAAAGCGTATTTTCCAGTTTGGTGCCCACTGTTACCGCATCCAGATAGACCATTAAAAACGGAAGTAACACGTCGTCGTGCGGAATAATATCCTCGTTTAGCGTAGTGCCTTGACAGACAACGGGGCGGGAATGAAAAATACGTTCGAAGAGGTGTGAAAAATTCATGGGATTTCGAAAAGCCTATAGTAATGTAAAAATGCAACGATAGTTATAGTGTACTTTTTAGCTAACCCTTTCAATTATTTATTGATTCTGGCATGGTATTGCAAGCAAATTATTAACCACGCGGATTGATATCAGTAGGAAAACTATAGTTAATAGATAATTTTTATAATTACATTTTTCAAAAAGAGATTTTCATAATTGGTAATATCTTGGGTGTTTTTCGGAAATTTAAATACCCTCTAAAAGCCGTAAACAGTAATGGCTCTATCAAGTTCAATGGAAAAAGGAATTACAGTGCAGAACCCTAAGTTATTTCGTTTGTTTGTGTCGTCTACGTTTAGTGACTTTAAAAAGGAGAGGGAAACGTTGCAGTCGAAAGTTTTCCCGGCAATTAAAGAATATGCATCTCAATACGGATACACATTCCAACCTATTGATTTAAGGTGGGGAATAAGCAGTGAAGCTCAATTAAGCAATAAGACAGCTGAAATATGCCTCAATGAAGTCAGAGAATGTAAGAAACATATTGAACCTAATTTTTTAGTTATGCTGGGAGATAAATATGGTTGGGAGCCACTTCCCATAACCATTGAGTCTGATGAGTTTAGGATATTACTCTCGGTTTTGGATATCGAAGAACAAGCTGAGATCTCAAAATGGTACATCGAAGATGAAAACCAACTCCCAAAATCCTATTTTTTAGTAGACAGGAATAACCAAAATTTAAGTGATGATAGTTGGGGCGTTTATGAGCGTCGAATTAGAGAATTACTTCAAAAAGCTGCAAAAAAAACAGGTTTAGAAAAGGATGAATTCAGCCAATATTTTCGTTCTATTACTGAATCTGAGATTATCGAAGGCGTCATATCTTACGGCCCGGTAACAGAGTTTCAAAATAAACTCATCAACAGTAAATTGACTACTGAAGAAGATGACTGTCAAAATATCTTTGGTTTTTTTCGTGATATTGATACTTATAACATTAAAGATTTGAGGGCTCATGAGGATTACTTTGAAAATTATGAAAGAGCTCAGGAAGTAAAAAATAAACTCAAGAATACTCTGGCGCTTGAAAATACACTTATAGCAAGCACTCGAATGGTAAAGCCAGGAAGCTTGGAGTGCAATTATCTCGATAATTTCGAGAAAAGAGTAATCGATTTCCTCAAATCCAAGATTGATACGCATTATCAAAAGGAGCAAGTAAAAAAAATTACACCTGTAGAGTTGGAGGTAGTCGAACATACCAAATATCAAAATTTAAAACTTAAAAACTACGTTGACATACCAGCAACGCAGAGCCATTTGAAAAGATATATTGAAGAAAATAATCCACAACCGTTAATAATATTTGGTAAGTCTGGTACGGGTAAATCGACTGCGATGGCAAGGGCAATTCAGGCGATAAATTTAACTTCGGAAAAGCGAATTGTTTTCAGGTTTGTTGGAGCTACTGCTAATGCTAATAACACACGCTCTATTTTAACTTCTATTCTTGAAGAGCTGAATATTATCATACCTGATAGGCTCGTCGATTTTGCGGAATTCTGTTCGTATTTTCACGATGAGATTACCAAAATTAAGGATGACATAGTCATTTTTATAGATGCTGTCGATCAACTTCAAAATTCTGATGCGTTTATATGGTTACCAAAGTCACTTCCCGGAAATATTAAAATTATATTATCAGCCCTATCTGATAGTAACTATGCAAGTGATTCCGTATATTTAACTTTTCTCAAAAAAAGAACAACGAACCTACATGAGATCTCTGAATTCAATGAACCGGTAACACTATTAAAACGTCTGCTTTTATCCCAGTCCCGCACTCTCCAACCAGAGCAGGAAAGCTATTTTAAGAAAAAATTCCGTCTGTCACATCTTCCACTTTGCTTAAAAGTCGCTGCTCAGGAAGTAAAGACTTGGAAGAGTACAGTCAGAACCGAAGATGATTTACATAGTCTACTGAGCGACACTTTATGCAAAGCGAGTGCGCGAGATATGATTAGCTCATATTTATCAAGCCTCTCTGTTTCTTTACATCACAATAAGTGGTTTGTAAGTAAAGTATTGGGATATATTTATACTGCGCAAAATGGCCTGAGTGAAAAAGAGCTTTTAGAACTTATATCAACAGATCATAATTTTATCGAAACTATGGCGCCAGATACCTGGCATCGAAATGTTACTCATGAACTACCTTTGATACATTGGTCACGGTTGTTTGCAGAAATTGAACCCTTCTTAAAGGTTGTGCTTGAAGACAACGAAGTATTAATGAGTTTTTCTCACCGGGAATTTAATACCGCAATTCGTAACATTGATGATATCGAATTTGAACATCAATCTATTATACAAGCAGTAAAAGCACTCATTGTAAAAAATAAGCATAAACTCTTTTCCAGTAACCGGTGGGGAAAGTTACTCGTTCAATTGGTTGTTGACCTAAAAGTAAAATATAACAAAAACGATGAACTTAAAAAGACTGCTGAATTCATAATTGAACTGCTGAATGATAGTAAATTTGAAACTCAAAATTGGGTTGACGAGCTACTTATTTATTTAGAAAAAAATATTAATTATTTACTACGTTCTAATAAGAACATACATGCCTTGGAGAGCTCTTTGTTATTTTATAAAATTACAGAGAGTCTCAAAGACGAGTCGTTGCCGATGACTTTGAACTACCTAAGCGCATTGAAAGTTTTGGCGCTTAGTTACAATGCTTTAGATATGTTCGAAAAAGCAAAAAAATACGCAAAACTGTCTGTGTGTTTTAGTGATAAGTTATTAAAAAAAGAGGGACTGGGTGTTTTTAAAAACCTCATACTCGAATATCGTAATGGCGTAATCAATAACCTAACTGTCATTTTAAAGAAGCAAGAGGAAATGGCGGAGACACGGGATTATTTAGACGACATAAGAATGTATGAAGACAAATTGGCAGGTATATTTGACCTTGAAACTAATCCAAATAGTACGTCAATGCTGGGTAGACATGCATCATTTCAAATTAATAGAGCTCTAACATTCCACGAGAACGGTGACGACAAATCTGCAATAGCGCTAACATTAGATGCTTTGGATGAACTTAAGAAAATCGAGTCATCTAATGTTGATTTTTTATTCTCGAATAATATAGAAGTTCAAGAAAATAGAATTAATGCTTATATAAACTTAACAGGTTTTCATAGTTCGTCGGATCGTTTTATGGCTGCTAAATATGGTGACTTAGCATGTAGCCATGCAGAAAAACTTTATAATAATGTAGGGAGTTCTGCACTGAGAATCTACGTCGATGCACTGGTAAATACTGCTGGAGTTTATCAACATAATTTTTTAAAACAAATGAATATGCTGACAGAGGCTTTGAAGCTTATAGAGTCTAACTATTTTGAACAGAAACGGAGCTGGACCGAATCATATATAAGAGTTTTATTCTGTACGGCCAAAGAGCTCCATGGAACTTCTCAGTTTTTAGAAGAAGCGAAACTTATTAATAAGTATGATGCAGTGACTGAAGAGCGAAATCACCGTGCATTTGAAGCCCAACAAATAATAGAAGAACAACGTGAGGGGTGGCAGCGACTCATATTTGATAGAGAAAATTTTGAAAACATACTTGCTTTGAAGCATCAATTTACGCCTGAAAACTTAAAAACAGAAATCAAGATAGCTCTTGCGCAAGCTTCTATTACGTTTGGAGGCGAAGATTTGTCAGATCATGATATTGTAAATTATCATATTGTCAGTCACCCAGAATTCAAAAATGTTTTTGTAAAGTGGTTAGTCAGCATTGGTATGCTGGCCTTGGTATGCAGAGAACAGTCAGAAGTAAGTTTAGCTCACGAACTGTCTTTAATGTTCATAAATTGTGTAACTACAGTTCAAGAAGAACCAATTTTGAGAGCAATTCAGAGTCGTGTAAGCGCTGTTTATCAACTAACGAATACGTACCCTAAAAGCAACCTTTTTGAGATCGGCTAATTACGGGCTTTGTTATCATTATAACTTTTCTTGGCATTTGCTTACTGAAACGAAAATTAATAATGATTTGAAAGAGGGGCTTCTACGACTCACTAGCAATGTAAACCGCAGTCTTAAAGTATAATTTGACTTTACTGTCTTTTTTCAAATTTCGTCTACACAAAAAAAACACAATTCTAGCATTAAAAGATAACCATCTAAGAATTAACTCTTTTCTAATGTTCTTTGGAAGAAATTTAGGCAGATCTAATCCGGCACATACTCAATAACATCCTCAATTTTACAATCAAAGAATTTACACAAAGCTTCTAGCGTGGTGATGCTGGTGTGATAGCCAGTGTTATTGGCTATTTTACTCATGGCAGAGCTTTGAATACCCACCTCATTAGCTAAAAACGAAAGCGTTATTTTTCTGCCTTCTTGTTCGGATTTCTGTTTTAGCAGCTGTCTAATCTTGTACTTAATCAAAATACGGTTACCAAAAAATATACAAAATTGTCTTGGTAAGACGAAAAATGACTTGTATATTTGTCTTGTGAAGACGAAAACAGGTCAAAGGAGGCCTTTATGAAACAAACGTTACTCACAGCAAAAGAGCTCTCAGCCCGGATTAAATTTAGCGCCAACTACATCAATGCGGAGCTGCGAGACTCAATTTTCATCGAAGGTAAGCATTACATTCGACCCTTCAATGGTAGAAAAATTCTATACATTTGGGAAGAGGTAGAAGCGTATTTGTATGAAAGTGCAGTTCGAAATGCTTCATATATTCCGATGGCATCGGGGAGAGTGTGTCATGGGTAGCATAAATGTTCGTGAATCCAAGTTGTATCTTGATTTCAGGTATTTGAATACGCGATGTAGAGAGCAAACTGCATTGCCTGATACACGGGCCAACAGGAAGAAGTTAGAAAAGCTACTTAAGCAAATTGAGTCAGATATTCGCTTAAAATGCTTTGTGTACAGCGATTATTTTCCTGGCTCTAAAAAGGCTTCAAACTTTGTTAAAGAAGACGAGCAGGCAAGCCGCATTAAGCGAGCGATACTGGCTACTTACCAAAAAGCGTCTAACGCTCTTCAAGGGCATAACAATAGGGCGTTTGAAGACTTTGCTCAGGAGTGGTTTTCTGAAAACGAGGTACGTTGGAAGCAGAGCTACGTTAATAGCATGAGAATTTATATATTCTCGTATCTCACTAAAGAGTTTGCGGGATTTGATGTGAGTGAAATAGACCGACCGACTATTTTGAAATATCGCGCTAAACTCATGCAGCCCAAAGCTGATGGCACACAACTCTCAGCCGACTTTGTAAATCACATCATGACACCACTTCGAATGATTTTACGCGAGGCTGCTGACAGGTTTGGTTTCCGTTGCCAATTTGAAAATATTACGCCGCTTCGCGTAGACCGGCGAGATGTTAATCCATTTTCACTAGAGCAAGTGCTAACGTTTTTAAAAACAGTGCGTGTCGACTTTCGGAATTACTACACAGTACGTTTTTTTACGGGCATGAGGACTGCTGAAATTGATGGCCTGATGTGGAAGTACGTTGACTTTGACTTGGGCACGATAAGTATTAGAGAGACCTTTGTGCAAGGTCGAATGGACTCAACCAAAACTCGTGGCTCTATGCGCGACATTCAAATGTCGACATTAGTGAAAGAAGTGCTTCAAAATCAGTTGGACGTTTCTGGTGATGGGAAGTTTGTTTTTCCGAACTCCCAAGGTAACCCCCTAGATCATGGCAATGTAAGAGACCGAGTTTGGAAACCAACATTGAAAAAAATCGGAATGGAATACTGTAGGCCATACGAAACTCGTCACACCGCTGCAACGTTGTGGTTAGCATCAGGCGAAGCGCCCGAATGGATAGCGCGTCAAATGGGGCACGCAAATACAAAAATGCTATTTGAGATTTACAGTCGCTACGTACCAAACCTCACTCGAAGAGATGGTTCTGCGTTCGAGCAACTACTTTCAAACGTTCTGTCTGAGAACAGCCAGCACTTATAGTTTTAGCACTTAATACACTGTAAAGGTGAATTAGGTCGAGTCTTATACTGGTATCAATAAAGAGGGCAGAACGATGAAAATTGACTCATTACAGCCGGAGCTTTCAGAAGCGAAAAAACTTTCTCGCTTTAAAGGTTTTTACTGCATGGCTGGTTTCGTAGTTAGGTTTAACCAGCATGGTAAACCGTATTGGGTGATTACGTTAATGGATGCATTTACCCAGTTTGAGATAATAGCCACGCAGATTGATTGCGACACAAAACGCCTTTCTCACTTTGGGTTTGTTCACGTTGAAGCAACGAAAGTAAAAACAACCGTTGGCGAGATATATGTTGCTGACTTTATCTATGCTGTTGATGAAATTCCAGAAAAGTACAGACATATACGTTTAATTCCTAGAGATGCATCGGCGAATCATAAAGATGTTGAGCGCCTGGTCAAAATAGTAGAGTGCATTGAGTATGAAGCGTTAAGACGCTTCGTCGCGCACACTTTGATTCAAAGCCGAATAATGGTGCCGTTCCTTCGAAACCCAGCAAGCTTAAATTATCACCATAACTATATTGGTGGCTTGTTAAGACACAGCATCCGGGTAGCTGAGTTATTTGCGAAAAACATGGTGGGTAGAAAAGAAGAAAAGGCTTTAGGTATTGTTGGCGCGCTTCTTCACGATATAGGCAAAACCGTCACATTATCTGAATCTATGATCTACACCGCTACAGGAACAATGGTAAACCATGATTCGTTAACGTTAGAGCTTTGCGCTTCAGCGCTCAAACAACTTTCCAAAACAAACCCTAGGTATGCCGATATTTTGCGTCACATCTGGACTTGCGAGAAAGAACAATTGAAGTATTCCGCGAAGCTTAACATAGCGACTCAGATACAACGATTTGATAGAGAAGACTCAAAGGAACAGACATAAAGTAGCGCGATTATAAGATTGCATTATTGTAGGTTTTGAAAGAACAATGGGGTCTTCTGTCCACTTCCATCAGGGGTAATATTTTATGACAAACAAAGATAAAGAGCATGCTGTTGACTTGCAGCATATTGAGTTTGATAAAAACGGCATTGTGCGACTTGCTCTGCACAGAAAAGAAACTCAGAGGGCGTTGTGGAAATCGATGCAGCAGTTTAAAGATATTAAGCCCACTGTGTCCAAAAACAAAAAATAGCGTCGTAAGCAAAACTCCATCCATCGAGGCGAGAATAGCAATAAAGCTTGTAGCTCAATCAAAACTTACTATCTGAGGTTTCATTATGAACTATCTTACTCAAATTCTTGAATCTGGCTTAATGATTCCTTTCGCTTTCCTTACCGCGGTTATCATTTTAGGTATTGGCTTTTTATTTAAAAAAGACTCTGATGATGACGAGTAATTTTGGTGCCTAAAATGCTAATGGAAGTTATCCAATAGGCGGTCATCAACCCTATGCGTCATTTTTTGCCGCATAGTTGCCTCATGCTTACACGACGTTAGTTTTCAAAAGTAAGCACATGCAGAACATTAGAACCGAACAAATTAATATTCACGTTATTGGTGTGGGCGGCTGTGGTGGCAATGCAGTAAGCAACATGGCCAGCCTTTGCTCACATGAAAATATCAGGTTTAGCTCTGTTAACACCGATATCGCCGCTTTGCATAGATGCACAAATCATGAAGTGGTATTGATAGGTGAAGCGACAACAAAGGGGTATGGCGCTGGGGCTGACCCGGATGTAGCAAGCGACGCCGCCATTCAGAGCAAAGATGCCTTAGCGACATTAATAAAAGATGCTGACCTAATTATCATTATAGCAGGTTTAGGAGGTGGCACTGGAAGTGGTGCAACGCCAATCTTGATTGATTTAGCCAAAGAAAGTGATATCGATGTGATGTGTTTTGTTACGCTTCCTTTCAAAGCCGAGGGAGGCAAGCGAAGCGACATTGCTAGAAACGCGCTTGAGACAATACGAAGCAAAGCGAACGCAACACTCGTTATGTCTAACGATTCATTGCTTTCTGCACTAGATGAAACCGTAGGGCTTCTCTCTGCATTTCGTCACTGTGACACTCAAATGCACAGAATTGTCGAAGCCATTATCGTAATGCTCACGAACACGGGTTATATCAACGTCGACATTAATGATTTCAGTCACATTCTATCTTTAGAAGGGGATACTGCGCTAGGTGTGGGTATAGCTGAAGATGACAGTTCACTAAGCTCAGCACTAAAACATGCCCTAGAGAACCCTTTAGTAGACAAGCAAAACATAATTGGGGCGCAGGGCGTTATCGCGCAGCTTACGTGCAGAGAAGAGCCTAGTTTAGCCATGTATGAAGAAATGCTAGCGACACTCCAATCTTTAGTAGATGGCCCTCAAACTCTTATTATTACAGGCGTAACGTTATCTCCAGAATTACCGCACTTTGGTGAAGTGTTAGTTATCGCCACAGGTGTGCCTTCAACGATTCAAAACTTCGAACAAGAAAAAAATGTGATACCCATGAAGCAAACATCTGTTCCAACATCATTCAAAAAGGACGCCGCATACTTGGATATACCCGCCTTTGTTAGGCTGCAGGGTAGGGGGGAATCGAATACAGATGCATGAGTGTTAAAGGGTATCCATCTAGCTGACGAACGACGATATTGTCAGGTGGAATTTACCGTCTTTCGAGATTAATTAGGCCAAGATGTAATGGATTTTGCCCTCCAAAGAATGGATTAGGATACTTAGCCCCTTCATCCTTATGAAAGTATATAAAGTTCTTCAGCCACTCTAGCTTCTCATCTACTCCCATTGGGACTTTACTTTCGTCATAGTTCCACTCCCAGCTATTGCCACACCGCTCGTCGTTTGCGAATAATGCGCGAATTAAGAATGCCTTTAAAAACTTCAGTTGGCCGTGGCTATTCCATATTCGAAGAAATAATTGTTCTTCTTCAGAAAGCTGGTCAGAGCTTAAGCAATGTTCAATCGCAGTAAGCTGGGCCTCAATAGTTGTGGCATTAAGTACTTTATTAAAATAGTAAATTGCACCTTCCCAAAAACTACCAACCTCAAAAACAACTGACATACGGTCTTCTTGGTACATTATGGGATATAACGGAACAGCTATTGGTTTATCTTCATTACCTGAAGCGTTCAATATTTCATTGATTTTATCGATATAAGCATCATGCCAATCATCGGATTTTCTCAAATGGGGAGGGTAAATATATTGATAGTGATTACAACCGATAGTAAAATTTTGCATAGTTCAACAATCTGAATTTTAAGAAGTAGTTTGTAATAGGGTACGAAAGCAAGCATAAGCATTCAAGATTATTAGAGTTGAAATTTAAGGCTTTTTATTGACCAGTATTTAATGCAGTACCAATAAAAAATTAAGATGCCAGTTCAGAGGCCTCAAAAACCACGACATATCTAAGACAAAGTTGAGCAAGCAAAACGTTTAAAGATTATTAGCCAGAAATCCAGTGACTTGATAGAGGCTGCACAGGCACATAAAAAGGCTGCTGAATTGAGAAGTCAGATTAATCAATGGTACGTGGAAAATCATGACCGCAAAAGAACTAAACCAAAAGGCTACGTCTATTTTCTCGAAAATCAAAGCTTCGATTACATTAAAGTAGGCTTTACAACACGAGCTATACCTGATCGGATGCAAGAGTTAAACCGAAGCACTTCTTTACCCACTGAATTTAAACTAGTTGGTTACATAGTTTGCGAGGATGCGGCAAAAATTGAAAAAAATAGGGGAGGTATTCGCGAATAAGACAGTAAATGTACCGATAAACTTTTTGTCAATTAACTACCAATTGTTTGTTTTTTACGAAAATAGTTTTCCCATGAAGTATGCTACGTATTCAAAATTAACATCCATAATCAATGAGTTTAGGAAAGTATATTCAGAATTTCCCATGCAGCAAGCACTTGTATTTCTCGAAGTTTGTCAAAACCCTGAGGGGCTGACTGTAGGTCAAGTGAAGGAAAGGACAGGCTTAAGTCAAAGCTCTGCGAGCAGGCATTGTCGAGGCTTAACAAAGCAAATGACACCTAGCAGAAAAGGGCTTGATTTATGTTCTTTCATACCATCAAAACATGACTTGAGAAGCAAAGTGCTGGTATTGAATGAAAAAGGAAAAGCGCTCGAAAGAGAAATTGAATCAGCCATGTCGAAATTTAGCACTTAACGCGTTGCTTTCACTGTTGAGCTTTCTTAACCCCTTCCAGGTAAGTCATATATAACCTTTCAGAAAGCTCAACAAAATACTGCCTCAGTTTTTGAGGGGCGATGACCTCTATGTTGTCGCCCAAGCCTCTCAAAAATGCTCGTAATTTATTCGTATCTTTAACAGTCGCGGTCAGCAGAGATTTATCTGCCTGAATAGATTGCGTAATGACTTGGTCGTTACTCAGTCTGTAGCCGTGAAGTAAAAATAAAGAGTTATTTTTAACCAATAGCTTAAGCTTAATGTCTTCTTTGTTATTAGCTGACAAGGTTTTAATATTTTCCTGTTCACCAAATTCTTGCTGGCAGTCTTCATCCGTCACGGTAACGTTTCTAATAAACTGTAACGGCAACGCATAGCGTCTTTTGTGCAGCGAACCAAAAGTGCACACAAAGAGTTGCCTGCCATCTTGTTTAACCAGTCCCATAGGGTTAACTCTGTCGTAGTGCTTCCAAACCATTTCGTTGCCGCCACTAAAAATACGCTTAATATCGGCAGAGATTTGTTTTTTAAAAAAGATTGCACTTTTTAATCGTTTAAACGAAGCTGCATCTATTTCTGGGGGGATGAGCGGCTGCGAAACTTGCGAATCCGCGACCGATCTTAGCCAGTTTGTAAGTAAAGAATCACTATCTTGCTCTAAGACCTGGCTCGCTTTTGCAAAGTAAGGCTGCATTTCTTTAAGTGTAGAATTTGGTAGTGTGGCACCTGATTGTTCAAGCACCTTAAACGCTAGAGCAGTATTGCCGTCCATCAAACTCAAATTGAGCTTCTTAAAATTAGCATTTATAAACCAGCCGTAGG
>CEUX01011777.1_pt1 | contig 12116 bp, 23 predicted proteins | sample 531361 | NCBI WGS metagenome assembly CEUX01 (sample SAMEA2622736, study PRJEB7988) | marine metagenome | isolation source: saline water (ENVO:00002010), including
TATATATATATAAGGAGAAATATAATGGCAGTAGAAACCACTACTATGACTATTAGTTTATTAACTGATGGAGTAAGTTATATCCCAACTCAAGTTACATCAACTACAGTTGGAGAATTAAGGGAAGAATTAGGCCTTGGCGGTCAAATAATTCTTTCACAAGAAGATGCAGCTGACGTAATTGCTGCAGATGTTACTGAATTACAAGAAGGAATGAGATTAAGTCACGTTCCTACAGGAATGAAAGGCGGGAAGGATAAGTAAATCTATCTCGACTTTAAGAAATAAAGAATAAAATAAAGAATTTTTGCGACATTATGGCTCAGAGGCATCTTCACGAAATAACATATTTGCTAATCCGAAAGGATACTCATGCAAATCGCTGATTACTCACGAGTACATGACCCAGACCCCATTTCCCTCCATCCGCTTTATTTTATTTGGCAATAAAGGCTATGTTTAAATAATGTAGCCTTTAAGTTTTTCACGTTTATAAGGGGCTTTTTCACGCGTAAACCTGTGAGGTCAATCCGTGTCCGCCCCTTTTAAGCAATTCAGGAGAAGTATAATGCAAGAGACATTGAAATTAGAACAAAAAAGTATAAAAATGCCTGAATATGGCATTAATACAGCAATGCTTAATAGTTCAAATGACTTTTTAATTACTTTAAGGAATTTTAATGAGGATTATAAGTCTAATATTGGCGTACAAAATAATGGAAGATGGCAACAAGGTACTTATGATAAATTTAAAGAATTAGCTATTAACGCATTTAATCCTAGACTAAAGAAAGCAAGGAATATAAATTCAATATTCCAAACAACTAATTATCATTTTAATAAATTGAGAGACAAATTGTTAGATTTAGATAAACAATTAAAAGATATTAGGATAAGTGGAATAAGATTTAATGATGATAATGATAATGAAGGTAAAAATAGATTTAATAAGTTTATTACAAATATTGAATCATCTATTAATAATCATCCAGAAATTCAAATAGAAATATCGAAAACTCCATGGTTTAATAGAAAGTATTATCGAGATTATGATAATAATCCTCCTTCTCAACCTGTTTTTAATAAGAATGGGCAAATTATTGACTATGATAATGGTGATAATTCAGGGGTTACAGGTACTAAAGATGTATATTTAGATACAGATAATCCAATGAATTTATATTTAAATATTGCTATACCAATAAAAGATGTAAATATTAAAATATTCCATCAAACAGCTAATGATAAGCTATTGTATGAGCAAGAATATGGAGATTTAATGGTTTGCTTTACAGTATCTTTATTTGATGCAATCTTTATATATAGAAGAGCAGAGAAAAATATTACTATGGGTTACCGAAATTTGGAAAATTTAATCAGTGGAACAACTCAGACATTTCCTATATATGGAACTTATAAACATCCATTTGTATCTCAAAGCAACGACCGATATCATTCATATGGCACTGGAAATACATGTTTTGGGGATATGACTGAAAGAATATTAACATCTGTATGTTCTGGTGAATTATCAAGAGCTAATTTATTATTAAGAATGTGGGCTGAAACATATCCAAAGAATAATATAAATCCATTGAATCAATATGGCTCATTTATATTTGGCGTTCCTCTTAATGTTAAAAAAGGGCATAGTGAAGATAACTTTTTTGCTAATACTGAGCTTTGCAAAAATCAGATAGATAATTTTACTGAAGAAATATCTCAGCAAGATTTTATTGAGACTTTTTGCTCTAATTGCAAAAATATATCTAATTGTACTGTATATAAAGATTGGACATATGTGCCGCATGAATTATCTGATGAAGAGTCAATCCTTCTAAATAAATTAAGCTGCTCTATATATAATGCAAACTCAACAATACAAAATTGGGGGTCTCTATCAAGAGTAGATAAATTGGTAAGGAATACATACTTATTTTTCAATCGAACCTTTCATGCAATGCCTGATAATGGATATAGCAGAGGCCTTAATAGGATTTTAGCGAAATATTGTATTAGAGGCAAAGGGAATGGTAAGTTTATATCACAAGACCATTGGGATAGTTTTCTAAATAAAATAGTCAACGACCAAGAGTTTACCGTTCCAGACTTTATCACTTTATATCATATGGGTGAAACTATATGGTATTCCCATATAAGTGATGACCATAACATCCCAATAGAAGGAAATGTTTCTTTTGAATCTACAAAAGAAGAAATTAAATCAGCTATTAGCATATTAAGAAGCGTACATCTTAATCTTCAAAGAAGAAGTAGAGTTCCTTCAGAAGAACTGAAGACATATGCATCACACGTACTGTATATTTAAGGAGAATATAAAAAATGGAAGAAAAAACAAATCATAATAAAAAATTCTGGATTCATCCAGATGATTTTAATAAAGTTATTAACTATGCTGCTGCTTCATATAATGAATTTAAAGCAGAAATAGGCGGGCAAATGATTGTAGAGCAAGATAAAGATGGTGACTATATCTTAAAAGACCCAGAGATAATAAAACAAGAAGTGTCAGGTGGAGAATGTGACTTAGACGCAACTGAATTAGCTTTTTATTATTCTAGAAATGCCAAAAAGTATGGAGATAATGTAAGATTTTGTTGGTGGCATAGCCATCATACTATGGGAGCTTTCTGGTCCGGAACAGATGATAGTACAATACTATCTAATAAAGCTAAGGATTGGAGTGTTTCATTAGTAGTCAATCTTAAGAAAGAATATAAATTAAGGATACAATTCTTTGAACCTTTCTTACATGAAGTTAATGTAGAGCTGAACTTTTTAACAGAAGAATCAGAAGTTACTGAAGATATATTAAAAGAGGTTAAAGATAAATGTACTCCACAAGCGGTTAATTTAACTCAATATTATAATAATGGCCAAGGTAGTTTAGGATTTGACCATAATTATAATGGGTATGGAGTGAGAACTAAAGAGCATTTTAATAGAGTAGGGATTCCTTACCAAGTCTTAAGAAAAGCTGAAGATGAAATTGAGGAAACACTTGACCAATTAGCATTCTTTAATAATCCTAAAGAAGCATTAAACACATATAATAATGCAGCTAAAACTATGAATAAGAAGTATAAAAAATATAACTTTAGGCTTAAAGTATTCAAAACTCCTGAAGAATTAGAAACAGCAAGTTCTCAATTCTGGACTGATGAATATTTTGAAAACAGAAAGAAAGGAGCTGTAGCTTGAGAATTAACGAAAGAAGCAGTGGACTCATTGAAGACTTCGGCAATAAAATCTTTCACATATTGGGTTGCGGGGCTATAGGTAGTTCCGCATCTACCCAATTATGTAGAATGGGAGTAAATAACTTTATTTTGTATGATATGGATAAAGTAGAGATACAAAATATAGGCGTAAGTCATTATATATTAAAAGATGTAGGCAAAGAAAAAGTATCTGCCTTAGAGAGTCATTTAAAAAATATTAATGATGAAGTTTATATACAAACGTATCCAGGTTACTTTAAGGAATTTGCAAAGCCCTTAAATCAAGAAGATATAGTCATACTTGGCTTTGATAGTATGGCAGCAAGGTTAGATGCAGCTAAAATAGCACTTAGTAAAAAGAATCAACCTTTCTTATTGATTGATGGCAGAATGGGCTCAGAACAGTATCAGCAATATATATTAAAAAATCCTAAATTAAAGGATTATGTTAATACTTGGTATTCAGATGAAAATGCTTCTGATGAACCATGTAATGCTAAGGCAACAAGTTACTGCTCAAATATGAGTGGAGCTTTTATCGCAAATGCTGTTAAAAAGGTAATAAATGAAGAATCTTATAGAAGTGAAATTGTCTTTAAATTCCCTGACAATTTACTTGCTCAAAGTTCTAATTAGTGCTATATTACTTTTGCTATTTTGGTGTAAAAATGGGTCATAACTAGTGTTGTGGCCCATTTAAATCAATGAGTAAATTAATCATCAAAGCTAAAAGAATATTAAGCTGGAATCTGGGAGCTATATGTAATGACTGCGAAAAAGAAGCACATTATCGGGTAAAATATCCAAAACTTTCAGAAATCCAAGTTTGTATTGATTGTTATTATGAATTTTATTTTAAAAAGGTAGGAGGAGTGTTAGATGACGCTTAAAAAGGTAAAACGGAAACCAGTTTCTGTTAATCCAGGGATTTTATTGTTGTATGGAGCCCCAAAAGTAGGGAAAACCACTATGTTAAGTAAATTAGATAATTGTTTAATTATAGATACTGAGCAAGGTGGAAATATGCTTGAAGGTTACTTTCATTCAGTAAATTCAAAAGAAGAATTGTTGCAGTTTTATGCAGATGCAACAGAAGGTCATGAATACAAATATTTTGCACTTGATACCATTGACAAGATTGTTACATGGACAGAGAAAGATGTTTGTAGGGAATATGACATTGAAAGTATCAATGATTTACCATTTGGTAAAGGCTTTGGCCTAGTTCGCGAAAGAGTAATGAACAATATCAGGAAGTTATCAAGTTTATGTGAGAATTTAATATTAATTGGACATAGAAAAACAGCTTCTCCTATTGACAACTCAACTGCAATAGAACCAGAAAGCCTTGATATATCTGGTAAATTAAAAAACATGATTATGGCACAAGCAGATGGCATAGGATACATGTTTAGAGAAGAAGATAAGTTAATGGTTTCATTTGAATCAGGCAAAGCTTTAGAGGCAGGTAGTCGTTGTGACCATTTGCGTGGTAAAGTAATGGAATTTGATTGGAACAAAATCTACAAAAAAGAAAGTAAATGATGAAAATACATGGCTACGATAATTCAAGAAAACTTGAATATAAAGTTGATGATAAGCATCTAACTATTTATGAAATAGATTCTGATGGAAAGAGATTTGAAAGATATTATATCGAAAAAAATCGCTGTATTTCTATAGATGACCAGTTAGATTGGGTTTTACATATGAGTGAGAAAAACTGGATTAATGGTTATGATTTTAAAAAAGAGTTCATCAAAGCTTTAAAACAATGGAATCTTGTTAATACTGAAAATAGGAAAGGAAAGGTAAATAATGGGACTATTTAGACCAAACCCTAAAAAAGAAGAAGGTGGAAGCGGTAAATATTCTGGTGTATGCGAAGTTGGAATTATTAACTTCACAGATAAATCAGAAGAATACGATTGGGCAGATATATATATTGATATTGAGTTTGCATTAAAGGATTCTCAATATTCAAGAAATATGCAAATAGCAGGGAGTCTTGAAAAAGATGCTTCAGGTAATATAACTGGAGGGTCGGTATTAGATAAAATGTATCGTATTTTTGATACTATTAATTGCTCTGCTGGTGTAAATATAAAAGGCGAATGGGAAACTAATGAAGGAGAGCCTATAAAGGATATTGCTGGTTATTTAAATAATAATTATTGCAGTAACTTTATGCCTGACACTCCTCCAGTATTAAATTACGTTGCTTATATTTATAGAAAGCAGAATAAAAATACTGGAACATTATTCACTACAATGCTACCTAAACTTTATCCAAATACAGCTAAAGGCAAAGAAGAAATGGAAAGCTATGCTAAATGGATGAAGAATAATAACTATTTAAATGAAGTTAAAGAGGGACCAGCTTCTGAAAATCCAGTAGTATCTGTTGACGCATTGTAATGTATATTGAAATCGCCCAAAACGACCCAAGAAGTAGAAATACTTTAATTCCTAAGGGTGATTTAGCTAAATATATTCAACCTGAAGTGCCGCTTTATCGTTCAGTATATCTTTATGATGAGGCGGCTAAAGGTAAGATAGAAGAATCTGCTACAGTAAGTAGTTATTATGGAGAGCGATATATCGATAAGATACTTATTGATGTGGATAAAGGTGATAATTCTGACGAAGAGACATTACGTAGAGCTTTAGTATGCGTTCATGCTCTTTCTGATTTAGATGTTCACGTAAATTCTTCAATTCAACCTTACTTTAGTGGTACTGGATATCATCTAGTTCTATCAAATGATACTTTTAATTTTGCTCCATCTGAAAATTTACCATATATAGTAAAACAAACAATGGCAAATTTGTTGCCAGGTATTGATGAGATGGTATATATCAGAACAGCAATTTATAGAGTAGCTCATACCGTTAATAAAAAAACAGGTCTTTATAAAGTGCCATTGACAATCCAAGAGTTAATGCATAAAAGACCTAATGAAATAATGGAAATTGCTAAAACACCAAGGCTAGATTTCCCTTATCAAGAATTAATGGGTGATGGAGAATTAGAAGAATATATTATAACTGACACTCCTAAGTTAAAGGTATTTTCTAAAACAGTAGAAAATATTAAAGTAGTTCCTTGTATACAACGCATGTTAACTATAGGTCCTCAACAAGGAAATAGAAATAATACATCAATGAGACTGGCAAGTCACTTTAGACGGAATGGCATTCCTTCTGAATTTGCAAAAGCAGCTTTATTACATTGGAATAATAAATCCCTTGATGAATCTGTTTTAATTGATAAAATAGAACAGACATATAATAAAGGCTATCAATATGGATGTAATGATGAGCTGTTATTAAAGCATTGCCAAACAAAATGTATTTACTTTAAGCATAAAGACTATACAATAGATGTTAAGAACGTAGAGGATTTGCAAGCTGAATTTCATGAAAGAATGATAACTAATTTTGAAGGAAGGTCTATTGACTTAAGCAAAATGTTTCATTTACCGAATGGAATGGATTGTACTATATATCCAGGAGAGCTAGTTACTATCTTTGGGCCCACAGGGTCAAGCAAGACTACTTTTGCACAAAATATAGCATTAGGTGTAGACTTTGCAGAAAATAAGATAGTTCCTGAATGGCAAATACCTACGTTATTCTTATCTTTAGAGCTCTCTGCATGGTATATGCATAGAAGGCATTTACAGATAGTTTCTGGGCTTAATAAAGAAGATGTAACTAGAAATTATCAAGATGTTTATGAAGCTCATAAAGATAAACTTGGACATCTTGTTATACAAACTATATCTCCAACTTTAGAGCAAATACAAAATAAAATCAGAAAATTACAACCAGCTGTTGTTATAGTAGACTATATTGACTTGGTTGAAACACCTAAGAAAGGCGAGTATGAGCAGATAAAATATATCTCTCACAGCTTATCTAATATGGCTGTTAATAATGATTTGATTATTATTCAAATATCTCAAGTTGCAAGAGAATATAGTAGGAATGAAGTTCTTGACTTATATGCTGGTAAAGGGTCAGGAGCAATAGAAAACGCCAGTAGAAAAGTAATTGGTCTTAATGGTCAAGCAAATAGTACAGTTAAAAAAGTTCAACTATTTAAAAATACAGATGGAGAGCTATTTGACACAGAGCTTGAATGGAGACCAAGTTTTAGATTAGGAAAGGTAGATATAGACTAATGGGATGGTTATTAGATATCACATATGATGAGAATACAACCGTATTAACATTATTTAAGATAATTAGCATTGGCATAACAGGAGATTCTGATAAAGAATATTTTACCACTGCCCTACACCTTGGTTTATGGAAACTAGAACTTACAACCTCAATATCATGGAGGAAACATGACTAAAAAGAAAGCAAGTAAAAGCCAGAGGCTATTAAAGCATATGTTAAGAGGTCAGACAATCAATGGAAGACAAGCCTTAACTAACTTTGGTATTTATAGATTGTCATCAGTAATATTTAATTGGCGACAAAAAGGCTTTGATATAGAAACAAATATGATTAAGCGTAATGGGACTACTTATGCTGTTTATAAAATGAAATCAACACCAAGTGTCTCATAAAGCAGTTAAAAGTAAGCGGATTGCGAGGGGTTCAAAAGCCCCTCGTAAGACCAAATCTACTTTATTTTGGGAGAGCAAGTTCCTTCCAATATTAAAAAAGCAGCATGGTAATCATGCTCAGAGAATATTTCATAGAATAATGAAGAAAAGTTCGACACTTCGTTCAACTCTAAAAAGAAGGAGTAAAGAGTATGAAGTCATTTTCAAAATATCTTTGGCAGAAATTCGAGGATTATTGTTACAGGCATACGGGCATAAATGTAAGTATTGTAATGCTATACTCACTGTGTCTAATATGGTCTGTGACCATATGGTACCTCTTAGTAATGGTGGTGATTCAACTACTAAAAACCTAGAGATGATATGTAAAAGATGTAACACTAGAAAAGGTCCACTAACAACAAAAGAGTATGTTGGTGTAGTAAAATGGTTATCCACTCAAAGCGAATGGGTAAGAAGTTACATTAATAGAAAATTATCTGGCAAAGAAATGTTTTAAATTATCCAAAAAGAGCCATAGGCTCAAGTGATTTTATAATCGCTGACCATCGCACAATATTACAAGGCTGCAAGTTGCTTGTTAAAAACTGCAAAAGTCCTATGGCTATTGGATATTAATAAAGGAGAATAAATTGGAAAGATATATTTCCATTTTCATAATATGGTTATTAGCTTCAGCTACAATTATTTATTTTGAACAAAAAAGATGGTATGAATATGATTCTGTCAGTGAGTGCCATAAAGCCCCAGTTAAATATTATCATGAAAGGCCTATGTGTACTACATGTAAGCTTTTTTGTGATATTAAAAAAGTTAAAAAAATAGAAAGGAAAAAAAGTAAATGAAAAATATGTACGACTTTAATTATGCAACTAAAGAAATGAGAAAATTCTTTCAAGATAAGAAGGGATTTATTGAAGTTCCAGCACAATCAAGACAATCAATACTTGCTGCTTGTGAAGACCCTGCAACTATATCTCAGTATATTTTTAGTGGAATTAATTGGCCATTACCTCAAACTGGACAAATGTGGCTAGAAAGAGACTTACTTGATAACCCTGATGCTAAAGGTGTTTTCTGTGTTACAACAAGTTATAGAAATGAGCCTAATCCTGTCGAAGGAAGACATGATAAGGTTTTCCCTATGTTTGAATTTGAGTCTCATGGAAATATTCAAGATATGATAGCTCTTGAAACAGAGTTATTGTCACATTTAGGTTTTGGTGAAGTCCATAAAGTAATTAATTATGACGATGCATGTAATCACTATGACGTAAATCTATTAGATTATGAAGAAGAAGAAAAATTATGCAAGCAATATACTCCATGTGTATTCTTAAAAGATTTTCCACTAAGAACACATCCTTTTTGGAATATGAAGCATGCTGGTGATGGGATTTACAGCAAGGTTGATGTTATTATGCATGGAATGGAAACTATAGGAAGTGCAGAAAGAGCAACAGATGTAAAAGAAATGAGAGAGCAGTTTCATAATATATCAGATGGTGAATATGCACAATTACTATTCAATCATTTCGGACGTAAACGTGTAGAAGATGAGCTTGAAGAGTATCTAGCCCTACCTATGTTTGAGCGTTTTGGTGGAGGAATAGGAGTAACTAGAATGGTTGCTGCAATGAAAGCTGAGGGAATATTGAAATAATATGTCAAGCTTTAAGACTGAAATCAATACGTATCTTATGTGTAGGGGTATGTATGAAAAAAGTGATAAAACTTCTTTAAAATACTGCAAAGAATGCAAATCTGTATGGGAAGAATTTTGGGATAAATTAGAAGGTACTAAAAAATCTACTAAATATCCTGATATGCCAACATATGGATTAAAGAGGATTACGTGTTATGGATGCAGGTAAAGGAGATAAAAGAAGATTAGCTTGGTCACAAGACTTTGCTGATAAATTTGATAAAATATTTAAAAAGGAGAGAGATAATGTTAGGCGCAAATCAAATAAAAAGAGTAAGGGAGCAATGCCTAAAGGTAAATGAAAGTTATAATGCAGGCCCTGATGTGATTGATTTTCAAGATAATGATTATTATATTAATGTAGGATGGTTACAAGCATTGAATCTTGTTTTAGAGAAAGATACAAGCCCTATATCAACTACGCCTTTGAAAAACTACAAAAAAGGTTATAATATATTGATGCAATTTTGGGCATATATTCCTGATAATGTTAAAGAAGATGTTCATAAAGAACTCAAGGAGCTTGACTTATGAGAGATAAAATAGGTGAGCATAGAGACGACATAGAAAGTATTTGTGAAAGGCTATTAATATTAGAAAATAAAATGACTATTTTAATGCAAAAAGTTACTTGGCTAGAAAATCCTGAAACAGTTCCAAAGTCTCCTAAGACGGCTAAACCAAAAGAGCCAGAAGGGAAATTATAATGAAGTCTATCAGTAAACTTACAAAGGAATTTATTGAAGATTTAAATAACAATTCGCATGAAGAACATAGATTAAGTCTATTGTCTTCCAGGAAAGGATTGGTTACTTTTTATAGGTCTCAATTAAGAAAGTTTATTGAACTTGGCATAGGTAAAAGAACGTCAAATAGAGTGATGATATCACCACAATTAATTAATATAACTATAAAGCGTTTAAAAGAACTAAAAGGGGGTATATTATGATAGAAGGTATTTCATCTTATCCAAAGCATTTCTTGCTAATGTTATTAAGTGATGTTACAGAGATACTACATAAGTTAGCAAGAACGACTATATCAGAACATATACCCCTTAAAAATAAGATTTCAGTTTTTGAGGAATTATTATTAACTAAAGATACAGCTCTTTTATATCTTACTATTAACACTATAATGAAAGATATCAGTATTGATGAAGAAGAATTAAAGAATATTAAAGCAGAATTAAAATTGCATAAAGATACTCATAAAGATTCTTATCAAAATATTGAAAGTCTATTTTTAGAAAGTGAAATAGAAAGCTTGATAAAGATTGTAGGGTTAAAAAGGTCTGATGATAGCTGAAAGAATTAAAGGTTCTCCATTTGATAAATGTCAAATGTGTCATGATTATGTTAAAAAAACTCCATTCAGGTACAAGCCAACACAGTTTGTGCCTGATTGGGAACCTGAAGAAATGATAGTATGTAGAAAATGCGTATATCGAGAGAAATATGGTAGCAAAAACTTTAGAAAAAAAATGAAAGAAGGTACTTTAGATGAGTAAACAAAAACAATATCATAAAAAGCCTGGAATTAAAGATGTAGTTAAAGTAACAAGTGCTTTAATACAAGAGCTTCAAATAGCCCAAGAACGCATTAATGAGCTTTATGGGGCTATAGATATGTATATTGAATTTAAAGGCGATGGAGACGCATTTAAGGCCTTTCTGGATACAAAATTAAAGGAATCTAAAAGTGACAAAGAAAACAATGAACAAACTGATGGACAGAATAGTAAATCAGATAGCAAAAACGAGGGAGTCAGGGCAGAAGGAATACGCCCATGATGAAGATAATGTTTTTGCTAACTTTGAAAGAGTTGCGAATACATTAAATATACCTAGGGAAAAGGTATTAATGACTTATTTATTAAAACATGTAGATGGAGTAGTATCTTATGTTGATGGGCACAAATCTCAAAGAGAAGACGTAAGAGGAAGACTTACTGATATTATAGTTTATTTAATGCTATTATGGGGAATGATAGATGAAGATAGCAAGTAATACTAGTGTATACTCTATATGCCCAATATGTAAAGAATTGATAGGTTATAGCAAGCCTATAATAACAATGGCTTATGGCTTTAAAGAAGGGGAAGATACTCCATTAGACATGCATGTAGAAGAATCAATAATGATACATGCTGATTGTGCAGATAGTTCTGTATTAGGAATACTATTAGAGAAGGTAGAAAGTCGCTAAAAATCAACTAAATCTAATAAGTTGTTAACTTTAATAACTCCTTTAGCTTGCTTTCTATTTATAACTTGTTTTATAACCCTATCATGAAAAAGGCTTTCTTTCCAACTAATTGGGTCGATTTCTGCCTTAGAGCCCATCAAAACTTTATTAGGAGATGCTTGCTTAGCAACAAAATCTCCTGGATTTTCACTTGCAAAATTAAAAGTATTCTTTGTTCTGTTGCCTGGCAAATTCCATATATTAGTATCCCTACCAGGCTTAGGGAACATTCTTGTATTATATCTACCAGATTTAATAGCATGGCTAATATATCTAGGGTCTGAGCCTAGCTCATTAAGGGCACCTTCATATACATAAGGTTTTGTGCCTCTCCATTTTTT
>CEUX01082399.1_pt1 | contig 12064 bp, 13 predicted proteins | sample 531361 | NCBI WGS metagenome assembly CEUX01 (sample SAMEA2622736, study PRJEB7988) | marine metagenome | isolation source: saline water (ENVO:00002010), including
CCGCGGGATCTGAGTCCTTGAGCCACGCGGAATTGATGGAGCGCTCTGGCACTTATCGAAACAGCCACGATGCCACAGCACAGGATGTTCTTGAGTTAAACACGGGAGAACCTAATGAAGAATAAAGAAGCGCTCTCTTATGACGACGTATTGCTCAAGCCTCAGTATTCAGATATTTTATCGAGGACTGAGATTGACATAAGCGCCAATTTGGGAAATGGGCTGACTTTGCGCACGCCACTGTTTGCAGCGCCTATGGATACTATTTCAGAAGCTATGATGGCAACCGCTCTTGGTCGCAATGGCGGGGCTGCCGTGATCCATCGTTACAATACCATTGAAAACCAAGGGCGCCTAGTTCAAATGGCGCGCGACCTCGGAGGGGACATTAACATTGGAGCGGCTGTAGGAGTTACGGGAGATTATTTCGAGCGTGCATGCGCTCTTGTAGAAAAGGGCGCTACCTTTCTCTGCATTGATGTAGCACACGGACACCATCGTCTGACCAAGAATGCTCTTACTGCATTACGAGAAAAATTTTCTGACTTACATATTATGGCCGGAAATATCGCAACACTTGAAGGGATTAATGATTTGGCGGATTGGGGAGCTACCTCTGTCAGATGTAATATTGGTGGTGGCTCTATCTGTTCGACCCGAGTACAGACCGGTCACGGAATGCCCGGGCTACAAACTATTTTTGATTGCGCACAAACGGATCGGGATGTGGCTATTATCGCTGATGGCGGCATTAAAAATTCTGGAGACATAGTAAAAGCTCTTGCCGCAGGTGCAGATGCAGTCATGTGTGGCTCACTGCTTGCCGGCACCAGAGAAGCCCCGGGGCGAGTGTTTCGTGAGGCGGACGGAAGCGTGTGGAAATCTTATCGTGGAATGGCGAGCAAGGAAGCGCAAACCGAGTGGAAAGGAGAATATTCTTCTTTTGAGGGGGTGGCAGCGCGCGTGCCATATCAAGGAGCTGTTGACTCTATTCTTACTGATTTAGTACGAGGGATACGGTCCGGACTTTCTTATAGTGGTGCTCGTAACATCACAGAACTGCAGACGAAGGCAGAGTTTGTACGCCAGACTTCTTCTGGCTTGTCTGAAAGCGGTACACATATTTTAAATCGGAAGTGGTAATGAGCAAAATATCAAAAGAAGAAATCAAAGAAATAGTCATTGCGGTGGCGCGCCCAGCCTTTTGGCTTTGCGTGGGAATAATAGCTTACGCCGGGCTTGTGCGCTGGATTGGAGGATAAATGAAAGTAGATTACGGAAATCTAACTAAGAGAGTTGTCTTCACCGAGAACGATCATCGACATGCAAAGTTGTTATTACGCCTGCAGCAAGATGGACTCACCCAAGCCGCTTTCTTTCGCCATCTGGTAACAGCTTATATTGAAGGTGATGAGCGCATTGTAGAATATATCGACGATGTAAAGGACCAATCTAAGATTCGAAAAGCACAAACTAAGAAGTTGCGCGCGCGAGGAAAAGAGATTATAAAGCAAGCCGGCTTCTCCGAGCAACAGCTGGTTGATATTTTTGATATTATCGCGGAAGAACATCCCGACTTATAAAAACTCCTTTTTTTGGACTTTATCCAAAGACATTACTATTTATTTTTGAGTTAGCATATCAATGCTTAAGGAGAAAACTAAATGGCTCGTAAAAAACTGTTATCAGAAGGCGAGGTTAGGCAATTTATGAAGCTAGCCAACCTAGGTCCTTTGAGTGAAACTTATTTCACCAATAATCCTCTTGAAGAAGAATCCGAGGAAGAGAAGAAGCTTCACGCAACCGAAGACGAATTGGGAGCAGAAGATCATCTAGCGGATGAGGAAGGTGACGAACTGGACGTAGCTGATGATGAATTGGCTCTGGATGGTGGTGGCGAAGGAGACAACGAAGAACTCCTTGCACGCGTCGTTCAGGCTGTTGCAGATGAATTGGGTGTAGAAGTTGATGTAGAAGGCGCCGGCGAAGAAGGAGGTGAAGAAGATCTCGAAGTCGACGCTGAGTTAGAAGAGCCACTCCCTGGTGGCGAAGAACTTGAAATGGGTGCTGAAGAAGAAGTAGAACTCCCTGGCGGTCGTGACATGTATCAAGAAAAACAAGGATACGATGCACGCCTTGATGACGCCCTGGGCGCCAAGCATGGTAAGAAGTCTCAATCCGAAAAAGATCGCGAACACGAAAGTGAGGGCGAAGAAGAAGCCGAAGGTCATCACAAATATGCTGGCGACAGCAAGATGAGCGAAAGCCTCGGACCAGAAGCAGTTGAAGTTGCAGCCCAAGTAGCACAAATGATGGGAGACCCCACAGCAATTACAGCAGCTTTAAGCGCATCACCAATTGTAGGCGCACTTGTGCAGAAGCTTTCAGACGCTTTGGCAGATCGCAAAGTTCAAGCAGCGGTTGCTAGCGCGGGCGGCGAAGAAGAAGTAAGCATGGACATGGACGTTGCAGCCCTCAATGAAGATGAGATTGTAGCCGAAGTATCACGCCGAGTTGCAGCACGCCTCCAGGCGGATAAAAAGCGCGATGATATGGCTTCACAACTTGCTGAGCGTATCTTTCAACGCTTGACGTCAAAATAATACTTGACAAAGAACTTACGAGCAGTTATATTAACCACTGAGGCCACAAAAGGTTTTAGTGGTTAATTTGCATAGGAGCTATATGTGGAATGGGCGCTTTTGACATTAATGTTTATCTTCGGATATGTTACCTGTAAAGTATTCTATTTTATTAAAGCTACGCGCTCCAGCGTTTTATTACTAAAAGCTGCACAACTGGTATCGCTAGGGCTTTTAGCTAGAGCCATGGAAGATTACTACTATGCTAAAATCTACCGCATGGAAAAGATGGTTGAGTCTGGTGAATCAGAGCACAACATAAATGCTTATTCTTATTTAATAGAAGAAGAGATAGAACATTATAAAAGCAAATCCATTCGGGGTCTAGTCGAGCTTCACCCACCATTCTTTAAAGAAGTGGCGGAATTTGAAGACTGGAAGTCAGGAATGCAATTCCTAAAAAAGAACGAAAAAGTTGTACAATCATTTTTTAGAAGGAGGCAAGATGATTAAGCGTATTAAAGAAGCTATTGGGACTTTGGTGCCAGAAGAAGACAAGCAAGATGCGTCTCGCCTCGTCTTGATTGATCCCGCAAGTCTCCAGGGAGCACCCCAGGAAGAGGAGCCGGCATCACATTTATTGGGATTATTTGCAGCGGTTGAAGAAGAAAAGATCGCCGAAGTAATCCATGCTCTGCTGGTTGTAGTAGAAAGCGAACATAAGAAGGAAAAAGAATCACGAATTCCAATAGATTTTTATCTTTCTACCTATGGAGGATCTGCTGATGATATGTTTGCATTGTATGACATAATGAGGCTCGTGCGTGAAGATGTAATGATACGCACCGTAGGTGTGGGAAAGGTCATGTCTGCCGGGGTGTTGCTTCTAGCCGCAGGAACGAAAGGGCAGCGGAATATTGCCAAAAATTGTCGGATCATGATTCACTCTGTTATAGGAGGCAATCAAGGCGATCTTCATAACATGCTCAATGAAATGGAAGCAATCGAACAACTACAACAAATGTTTGTAGATTGTTTGGTATCAGAAACAAAAATGACAAAAACTCAACTTAAAAAAATGCTAGATCGTAAAGTTAATGTCTATTTATCAGCAGAAGAAGCAGTGGAACTAGGCATTGCTGATAATATTGTTTAGGAAATACGATGTCAGACTTAAGAGAAGTTTTAAAAGAAGAATATGAAAAAAGCCTGCGGGAGATCATGGACCCGCATGTACTTATGAGCTTAATCGAAGAGGCTATGGGTGCTGTGTCCCCGTTGCTAAAGGAGGAAGCAGCCGCTCCTCCCGGCGTGGATTTTGACCCACAGCAAATGCTGTTGCGGATGATTCCTGATATTGCCGTGTCGGAGATTGGATGGTCCGATGTTCGGTCTATCGAAGATGAATCAGGACATTCGGAAATAGTATCAGGTCCCCAGCGTAAACTTTTAGAGGACTATCTTGCCAACATTGCAGGTGGAAGCTTCGAAGAGCGCATTGCGTCCGTGTCTGAGTTTTACACTGAAGGCGCTTCTTTATTGAATGAAGGTACAGCGGATCGAGTTGAGCTTATTACAAAAGCGGTTTCTTATCTGGTGTTTTACAAGACCCTGACTAAGATTGTGACTAACTTTAACGCATCTTCAGCGGGCTTTAGTTTCGAGTCGTTTTTGGCAACGCTAGTAAGCGGCGAACAGGTGCCGGCCAATACTGGCACCATTGCTGATTATATTGATCGATCAACGGGAAAAGAAATCCCGGTAAGTTTGAAACTTTATAAAGAAGGGCAGCTTGAGGTAGGGGGAAGTTATACTGATTTAGTTAACGATCTAATTGATCCCAATAAATGGCCTGGATTTCCCAGCAAGATGCGGTATGTGGTGTGCACAAAGAATCTTCAAGGCGAAGGCTTGCAACAAGAGGGGCAAATTAATATTTATCAATGGGACTTTACCCTTGATAACATAATGGATATTTTAGCCATCACCAAAGATTCATCGAGCAAGAACATCATGCTGCCGCGTCAGGTAGTGTCGGCGCTTTTAGCCGGTCAGCAAAGTGGTACTGATGTTAAGTTGCCCGAGCGCTCTCCATTGCCCACAGATGAGGAACTAGAACAAAGCTTTATTGCCAACCTTAAGGCTAATTTAGAACAAATCGAATATATTGAAAACGCGGAAGAGGTAGGCGATCAGATAGCTGACGCATTAAAATGGGCAAAAAATGACGACCTTTTTAACAAGAATAAAACCCGAGGCGCCGGCGGCATGAATGCTTCTTACGTTAAAAATTGGGTTACAGATAATATTACTAATGAAAAGATTATTCGTGATCAGGTGAAGACAGCAATTGTGGCTGCCAATCAAGCAGTAGTAGCGTCTCAAAAAGCCAGCGCTCGCAAAGACGCACGAAACCAAGAAATTCAAAGGATGCATGCCGAAGGTGAATTTCTAAACCCAGAAGAATCAGCGAGAGAATATAAAAAACTCGGACCGCGCCAGAAAGCGTTGGCATTACAAAATTCTTTAGGGGTACTTCAAACAGGACATTTCGCTCTCAACAATCGTCAATCTCTTATGAAGGAGGCGCCTGTCAATGCTATACAATTGGGCTCTATTAAGGTGGGTACCAAATATGTTGCGGAAGCTTTAAATCAAGTTCGAGACATTCTGAATGAAGAGGTTTATGAAATTTTCCAATCATTAAAAATCTTATCTGATAGTCTCAATTCTTTTTTCGCAAATGGACTGAAGGACGATCAGTTAGCTAAGACTTCTATTGATAACGCAGAAAATATCCAATCTAAAGAAATTTTACAGCCTGACAAATAAAAACTTGACACCGCGCACGCACGCGGTTATAATATAAATAAAGCGAGAGGTGAAAATTGAGCAGAGCTTATGATAGCCAGCGAGAATTACAACAAAAGATCATGAATGGCGTTAATACGCTAGCTGACAACGTAGCATCTACGTTGGGACCAAGAGGGAGAAATGTCCTGCTCCAAGAATCAGGTCAGACTCCCTTCATTACTAAAGACGGAGTTACTGTAGCGCATTTTGTAGCGCTCGATGATCCCTTCGAAAATGCAGCCGCCCAGATTATCAAGCAGGCTGCTATTCAAACCAATACTGATGCCGGCGACGGTACTACCACTGCTACTGTATTAGCCCGGGCCATTCTTCGCGAAGCTCAACGCTATATCGCAACAGGAGTTTCGCCCATTGAACTACAAAGGGGAATTGAAATTGGTGTACGAAAAATTACAGAGAGCCTTAAAGAGATGTCACAACCGGTGGCAAACACAGAAGATATCGCACATATTGCTACGATATCAGCCAATAATGATTCTACAATTGGAGAGCTTATTGCTCTTGCTGTGGATCGGGTGGGGCAAGATGGATCTATTACCATAGAAGAGTCGCGTTCATTAGAAACGTCATTAGACATTACTGAAGGGTTTAGATTCAATGGAGGCTACTGTGCTAGTGCTTTTGTCACAGACGAACGGCGTAGCATGCTCCATTACGAAGAGCCATTGATCTTAGTGACCGACTATAAGGTTTCAACTGTTGAGTCAATCTTGCCACTACTAGAGCTAGTAGCGCGCGAAGGGCGCCCACTTATTATTGTGGCAGAAGAAATCGAAGGACAGGCGCTGGCTGCAATGATTATGAATGCAATGCGCGGCACTCTTAAAATCGCCGGTATTAAGGCGCCCGAGTATGGCGAAGAGCGACGAAACACACTAAGTGACTTAGCGCTTTCTATTGGAGCCACCTTTGTTACCCGCGAAAGCGGCATCAAGCTACCCGAAGTAAAATTGCACCACCTTGGGTCTGCCAATTCTATTGAGTGCACTAAATATAGTACTACTATCATTGGTGGTACTGCCGATTTTGAAGAGGTGGAAACTCGCATTGAAAGCCTTAAAGAGTCGGTAAAAAGAACTGACTCACTGCAAGAAGCAGAAAGCTTTCAAAGTCGAATAGTACGATTGGCATCGGGAGTCGGAGTTATTCGTGTAGGAGGTGCAACGGAGGTAGATATGACGGAAAAGAAACACCGAATTGAAGATGCACTGGAGGCAGTAAGATCGGCACAAGAAGAGGGCATCGTCACAGGCGGAGGAACTGCTCTGTTGCGAGCCACTACAACATTAAACTTTTCTGAACTGGACAATAGCGATCAAGCATTAGGAATTGCCATTGTCAAAGAAGCATGCAAAGAACCCATTCGCCAGATGGCTCTAAACGCAGGGGCTTCTCCCGATTTGGTGCTGCAGCAAGTAACCGCTGCTGAAGGCACCCAAGGTTGGGATTTTCGCCACGGGGAGCTAATAGACTTATATGAAAGTGGTGTAATCGACCCAGTGAAGGTCACCCGTACTGCTCTCCAAAATGCTGCCAGTTGTGCCGGCACACTGATCACTACTAACTTTGGGATCATTCAAACAGGATAAAGATTATGATGAAAGAAGGCGATTTATGTTACATACCACAAGCAGTACGCTTGTTTAATCAGGGGCAACCGCATGTGGAGACTACTGCGCGCCCACTCATAGGGGTTTTTATTAAAGAACAAGACCCTCATTTCAGTGCAATATTTACCCAGGGACGAGAAACTTGGGTTAAAACCAAGCATATTTACCCAATGGAGACCCAATGCTAATCAAACTTACAGAAGTGTGTCCTAACGGAGCCGTTACGACGAATGAACAATATACACTGCGAGAGGTATTGATTAATCCCGAGCACGTTATCATGATTCGTGAAGAGTCTCGCATTCGCAATTTGCACGAACAAGGACTGCTGCACTCAGGACTTGATCCGAATCATCGGTTTTCTAAGTTGACTATTAATCGTGGACACAACGGGACTGATATCGTGGTTGTTGGCGCCCCCGAACTCGTAGAAGAAAAACTAATGTCATCGACCGCACAATTACTAAGAGGATAAAAATGAGAGTCAATATACAATATTCAATAGATACAGAAGAGCTACCGGAAGTAACTGGCACTCTTATTGAAAAGGCTATTGAGTCTATAGATATGGATGCCTTAGAAAAATTGGCCCAACCTTATGAGATTTTAAGTTTAGAAACAGCAGAAACTATAGATGAATTGCGCAAGGCGTTGGCAACTACAGACGCTCTTCTTCAAGATGCTCATAATATTATTATGGGCTGGGTACGTTATAAGAGCGCTCCAGATTCCACCCAGGAACTAAGTGCTCCTACAATTGCCCCGGAAGAACTCCAAGCTAAGCTAGCAGCTTTTAAATCTTCGATAGAGGCTCAGCAAACGCATGAAACCGCTGATTGACTATAAAGATGGGAACTTTAAATGCATCAGCACTATTAAAGAATTAATCCCCCGCGGCAACGTGGTTCATTCTCACCTCTTATACAACGGACAAATTGAATTAGCGTTGGCTAGTGACATGCGCTTTGTGTGTGCACACACTACACAGTATGTCGTGTATGAATTCTGGAAATGTGCAATGGAAGAACCTCAAAAATTGTACGATATTATTACTGCGGGTACATTAAAATTTGATAACGAAAACATGCTTTCGCTATTGCAAGAATCTTGGACGTCCTTTAGTGATCCTTATGTGCGAGCTAGTCTTTTCTATATCTTAAGCAAGTGTACAGATGAAGGCTTGATCTCTTCAGGTAAATTAAAAAATCCACAATTAAGTCCTGTGAGTTTAAGACGCCTAAAAACCTTCAAGCCAGTTAATTTTCACGTACTGCTAGATAAAGAAGTAAAAGCGTTTGAAAGCCCGGAACCTATCAAAGCAGCAGATTACCTATTGTGTCCCATGGGAAGGTTTGCCTATAATATGCTAGATGAGAACAAGAGCATCGGTCCAGAAACTACATTAATCAAACATGCAAAGCTTGCCGCTCACTTACAACAGATGACACAACGATGGGTAGTGGTCTACAAATACCACCCAGCGCTCCTGCAACTCTACAACGATTGTCGAACAATTCAATGTGACGAATTCGGCGAGAAAACAACCCAAAAAACTAAAACAGCAGAGGTGATATTTGCCAACTTTTAATATACTGGCGGGGATAGGTTTATTTATCATAGGACATATTTTTGCATGGTTTCAATTAAATTCTCAATTTGTGTGGGAGTGGTGGAGGGATAAGCCTCTGGTAGCAGTAGGGATTTATTCAGTCCCAGTAGGGACGTGTTTTTGGTACGCCACTAAATTGATTGTAGATGAAACCGGCGCCGCTTGGTCGTCGCGTTTTCTGGGCTTCGCAGCTTCTTATTTTGTGTTTCCTATATTAACATATGCACTTTTAAATGAAAGCATGTTTACTCCAAAGACTTTAACTTGCATCTTCTTATCCTGTCTAATTATAGCAGTCCAACTCTTTTGGAAGTAATGTAGAATAAACGACTATTTATAATGTTGAGGTAAAAATAAGCGATGAGTTATTCAACCGATAAGTGGTTTAGATATCTACACAATAATTTATTAACAGAAGGCATTCGTGACTTAGGATTGCCAGAAGTGGTCATCGACCGCATTGAACAAAACTTGCCCAAGGTGTCTGAGAAAACAAAGACCTGGATGGGCCACCAATGGAAGGATACATCCGGCCGCAATCTTCGTGGGTGGGGACCTGAAGGAAATGCCGGCACAACCCGCCAAAACTTTGGGCTGCACTTGCTCAATCTTTTGGCTGACTACTCAGACGAATCGAGCGCAGGGTGGAAAGACGTTTCGCCTCAAGACGCCAAGGAGAAGTCCAAGAGCGTTCGATATGTCTTAGCCAATATACATGGTGCCGATGGGATGCTCGCTAAGAAGCCATTTGGCGCCTGGAACAAGGGCTTCAAAAAAGCACTCAAAAACCTTAGTAAAATAGGAGTGGATAGCGAGACTGTAGAGAGGGTTAATGGAGCGCTCCAGGGGCTCTTTACTGCGACTTACGAGATGTTCTATCGTCAATACGACGACGTGTTTGCGCTTCTTAATCTCGATCCTACTAACTTTGAATACATCAAGAGCGAGAACATTGATGCAGCCAGCACAACAGCGCGGGAATATATCGAAAACCGCGAAGAGCCTGACCAAGTATTTCACACGTTCGACGACGGTTCTTATTGGTATGACCTTCAGACTGGTGGCTGTTCGGTGGAAGCTGCACGCATGGGACACTGCGGCGAGGGCGATTACAGCAACACATTATTTTCTCTGCGGAAAAAAGAAAAGCGCCAAAAGCACTCCAAGTCTTATGTGACTGTAGAATATGGCGAAGGTAGTGACACTATCTATCAAACCAAAGGGCGCGCCAATTCTGTGCCGCCAGAAGAAACATGGCCCCACATCGCATGGCTTGTAGATAACCTCGGCGTGCGTAACATTGAAGAAACGGGCGAACACTCCGGCGAGGACTTTAGTGAGCTTCTGGAATATTTACAGCAGCACACCAACGCAGAGGTGGGTGAAAGCCGCGAAGAGCGCGTGGCCGAACTCCAAGAGCAATTAAACGAAATTGCAGCAGCACACGAGGGCGATTCAATAGAGGGCGCTGACTACGATGTGTGGGCAGAAGTCTACGATGATTGGGGTGATGCTGGTGATCCCGTCTATTATAATGGCGGTGGCGAATTAACGCTAGAGGTTAATCTTGGATGGCCAGCAATGCAAGTTACAGAGAGGGAATACGTGCCCATGGATTTGAACGGTAACGAACTTCCCACCATCGAACGCATCCCTAGAGAGAACGCAGGGTGGAGTGCAGTCCGTGAATTTCAAGGGGAGAGTGGCATCTTAGATGTTGCATATGAAGGCCCCGGTGAGGAAGAAGACGTCGACTATACCATTAAGATGCTCCAGCCCGCGACACATCCAGGCTGGGAGATGGGAGATCCTGACCCGGCCCCCATCGCCATGATGATAATCACTATCCGCAGCACCCAAGAAGCTTCCGATGACGCAGACGATTTCGACTATTTCGCCACTGAAATCCAAAGCATGGCTGAGAAACACAAGGAACTGCAGCAGCGAATTCGCATGAAGCTCGTGGAAGAGGGCTATGCGGTATCTAGACCTTTTGATCAAGCGCGCGAAAAAGCAGCCGAGAGCAAAGACCTAGATAACTTTACTGTCTATAACGAGGGAGGAGAACTTGAATTCTGGTTTAATCCTGTGGTCAATGATAAAGATCAGCACCACACCCAGATCAAATCTTCCTATACCTTACCCAACGATGTGTTTTATTACGCAGATGATAACGCCCGCAGTCCGGCAGTGAGGTTTCGTCAAATGTTTGCGAACGCCAACCCGGTAAGCAGGGGCTCTGGCAGGGTTCAGATTGAAGGGGAGCAACTAAACAACATGATGGCCCGACAGTTGACCGCACAATACGCACAAGCGCGCCGAAACCCGGACCAACAAGAGTTAGATTTTGGGGCTGCCTATAAGCCAATGCCCCAGACTATGGAGCTAGCCCGAGATATACGTTTTATTGTTGAGCCCGTAGTGAACTACTTCGCTCAGGGTGGGGGGCTGGATAGCGTTAACTTCTGGTGGCGGTTTACAATCGGCATTGATCCTAACGAGGACCAAGAGGAGGTTGATCGAACATTAAACTTTGTGAAATATATCAACGAGAATCCTCAAGAAGTTATTGACGCAGCCAACGAGTTGATCGATTTCGCAGCCGAGCCTATGGTTATGCGAGCAGAGCGTCACAAGAAAGAATTGCTGGACGGCACCCTTGTGGGTCACCTGCTTAACTTTGTCGACGGGCGCTACGGTGAGCGCGCCCGCAGTGGAGACAACGAAGCCGAGAAAGCCATACTGATTGCTCACTGGATTAAAGAGAACTGGGATGACATGAACGACATCGAGAAAACCGTCGCCGTGAAGGACTATGCTTATAAAATGTCGCAGGGTGCTTTATCGCTTGTCCACATTGATGTCATGGACCAAGGAGCTATAGGCTTGCCGAGCGGTTGGGATGCGTCAGTAAAGGATGAAATGCAATATCGTGGAGCCCCAAGCCAAGTACGGAACAAGTACCGGAGCGTTGGCATGCCTGGCATTGCGGTTGACGCAGAGATTAACAGTGAACTCCAAGAAAACATTAACCTTCTAGATCTAGAGGAAGAGCTGCCATCCTGGATCGAAACTCCCGAGAGATACGAGGAGAACCAACTAGATCGAGTGGAGAAGCTATTAGAGAAACTGCGTGATCCCGAGCATGACTTACGAATCTATAATGTTCAAATAGGCTGCAATCTCGTTGATCGTGTTGGTGGAACAGACGCCGAGATCGCCGCACAAATCCGCGGAATTGACGGGGTGACTACAGTACGACCCATTGCGGATAGCAAACGCGAGATTACTCCTACAGAAACTTTTGTAGTGTTCGATATCAAGTTCGAATTACTAGGCGCTCAAAGTCGTATCGAGTATCGAGATGTTATTTTAATTCCACAAATGCG
>CEUX01015483.1_pt1 | contig 12038 bp, 15 predicted proteins | sample 531361 | NCBI WGS metagenome assembly CEUX01 (sample SAMEA2622736, study PRJEB7988) | marine metagenome | isolation source: saline water (ENVO:00002010), including
CGGAAAATCTCCCCAATAAAATGAGGATTTTAGGGAAAACCCCGTTTTCGCAGGTGATAGGGGGTTTTTTAGCGTGAGTAGTGGGTATTCGTACGAATATAGGAAAGCCCGACAGTCCCTCCTAGAAGGGTGCCCGTTATGCGTGTATTGCAGAGTTAAGGTCGCTGATACCGCCGATCATGTGCCGCCCTTGTCGTCGGCGCCTTCGCCCGAATTGTGGCACGGCGACCTCGTGCCCTGCTGTAAATCCTGTAATAGTCGAATGGGTGCTAAGATCACGAATGACAAGCGAAGAAAGATTAGAGGCTCTAGGCAATGGTAGAACACGGCAGGCATAGGGAAGCATCAGAAATCGTACTAGCAACAATCCCGAACGCTAACGCTGTACTTGCTCAAGCTTTGCGGGGTATCGCCGACGCTTGGGATAAATGTGAGCTAGGAATATACGAACCTCGTTTGATAAATGGCCTCGCAGTTCAACTGTTCCAATGCCTAGACCGCCTGGGCGTCGAAGCTGACTCGGACGTGTGGGAACAACTATCGAAAGAACTAGCAAGCTAATGGCATGGCGGTGCGACGAATGCGACGACGGAACAGCAGAAAAATGGGGACTATGCCGGCGATGCTGGGCTTTTTATATGCACCCCTCGAACACGGCTACAGAAGATGAAATCACCTCGTTGGGCGACTGACCGCAACCCTGACAGGGTTAGCCACGGCCCCGCTTTGGAACGGGTCGCTAATAATCTCGGTTTTGAGCTTTTCGAATGGCAGAAACAGGTTTCAGATACGGCCCTAGAACTCGACAAAAACGGCAATTACCACTATCGGACGGTCGGTGCGACGGTAGGCCGGCAGAACGGCAAAACTACGCTTTTGGTTTTTCGTATCGCTTTGGAATTGTTGAAACCTAACACAATGACAATTTTTACTAGCCAGGACAGGAACGCCGCACGCCATAAATTCGACGAACATTGCGAGCTTTTATTATCTACGCCTTTCAGGAAACGCATCAAGAAGCAGATACGGGCTAACGGGCAGGAAGCCCTTATCATGAATAACGGCGCCCAGTACCGGATAGTAACGCCGAACGCTACAGGCGCCAGAGGCCTGACCGTCGATCTTGCTGTGATTGACGAAGCGCTCGCCCATGATTTGCGGCTCGTCGCCGCCATTCAGCCCACAATGGCCACTAAACCCAGCGCCCAACTTTGGATCACGTCGAACGCGGGCGGCCCATACTCGACCATGCTTCAGCACTACCGCAAACTAGGCCAAGCAGAATCGCCCGCCCTATCGTGGCATGAATGGGCGCCCTACGAAGATAATTTCGACATACACGACGAGGAAATCTGGGAGCAGGCCATACCGACGATTGGGGAAACCCACGGCGTCACCATCGGAGCGGTACGGGAAGCGGTACAAACCACCGACCCGACCATATTCGCCCAAGAATGGCTAAACGTGTGGCCTTCCCTGGTAACTCAAAACGTCATCGACTCCGACAAATGGGCCAAACTCGCCCGCCAAGACATACAAATAGGATCTTTCCTAATTTTTGCCGTAGACATCAGCCCTAATCGGGACAGGGCCAGCATCGGAGCAGCCGGCCTATCCGGTGCTTTTACCGCTGTGGAGGTTATCGAATCAGAAAACCGTATCGGTTGGGTTAAGGACCGCATCATTCAACTCTATGAAAAATGGAAAATGCCGTTTGTGATAGATTCAGGCGCCGCAGCTAGTAGCCTCATAGGGGAATTAGAAGAAGCCGGCGTGGAGGTGATAGCTGTTAATATGCGCCAATATGGGCAGGCGTGCGGCTCGTTCTATGACGCTGTGGAAGAAGGGACCATTAGTCATCTTGGAGACGTTAGATTGCAAACAGCGGTCGATAACGCCACACGGCGAAAACTGGGAGAGCAGTGGGCGTGGTCGCGTAAAAGCGACGCAGACATCACCCCGCTCGTCGCAGTAACTTTGGCCCGTTTTGCTCTCGTAAACGGATTAACCACACCAACGCCAAAAGCCGCTATACACTAACGATAGGACATTTTATACTATGATAAAAAGAAAATACGTCGCTCTAGCAATAGAGCTACTAGGCGCCGCCGCTATCGTGGCAGCGTTTTACATATTCTTCAACTTCGCAGCAGGGCTACTAGCTGCGGGTATAATGGCGTTCATACTGGGGGCCGCTTTGGAAAATAGCGCATGATATTCAACAGCTTATTCAACAGGGAAGAACGATCTACCACCATCACACTACCCGACCGCTACATACCGCCCCAAAGCTTGACGGGTGGCCTCAGCGTCACGGAAGGGACGACGCTTTCGATACCCGTAGCGTACCGAGCAGTACAACTTATTTCAGACTCTATAGGCTCCCTCCCTCTCGGGGCGTATCGTGACGACGAACGCCTCGATCCCACGCCGGCGGTACTACGCCAACCCGACCCGAACCAAACCCGCATCGAAACCTTGGGAGCGTGCGTAACTTCGCTTGTAATGCGGGGAAACGCCTATTTTATTCTGGGAAACAGGGACAGGTTCGGTTTTCCACAATCAGCGATTCTGTTATCCCCTGACGCTGTAGCAGTAGTCATCGACAAAACAGGGAACATATCGTACCGAGTTAATAGCACAACGTATGATTCGTCTGAGATACTACACATAAGAGGCGGTGTCGTCACGCCAGGTTCCATATCTGGGGCCGGCCCGCTTCAGCTACAGCGTCGCAGCATCGCCCTATCACTAGCAGGGGACGAAGCAGCGAGCGAGAGTCACGTCAGCGGAAGCATACCGTCAGGCGTTATCAACAGCCCGCAAGAAATGTCACAAGAGGAAGCTACAATCCTTAAACAGTCATTTATGAAAGCCCACGGCGGCCGGCAGAAAAGCCCCGCCGTTCTCACCGGAGGTTTGACCTATCAGGCGTTGTCATGGTCTCCCGATGACCTGCAACTATTAGAATCCCGCCGCTACTCGGCCGAACAAATCTGCACGATATTCGGGGTACCGCCGCACATGATCGGCGTATCCACCGACGGAAACAGCAAAACCTACTCCAACGTTCAACAAGATAACCGCTTTTTCGTCGATTATACGCTACGCGGCTACATGAGCCGAATTGAACAATCCTTCAGCAGCCTCATACCACGCGGGCAAGTCGCTTTATTTAACGCCGATGATTTCCAACGGGCAGACAGGCTACAACGGTACGAAGCCCACCGCATCGCTTTAGACGCCGGCTGGCTCACCGTAGACGAAATACGACGGCTCGAAGATCTACCAACAGGAGAAGCCGAAATGGAGGTCACGGCATGACGATAGAAACCCGCACCATCGAGTTCGCAGGGTTAGAAACACGAGCAGGCGAAAACGGCGACCGCCACATCGTCGGCCTCGTCGCCCCGTTCTCGTCCGAGTATGACACGGGAAAATACGTCGAAACGTTCAGCAGCTCCACGTTCGATAAAAGCATCAAGGAACGAGGCGACCGGATACCGCTACTTGAGCAGCATGATAGTTCTAGGCACCCTATAGGTATGGCAGTTTCATGGGATAAAAGCGCTGAAGGACTTATCGCCGATTTCAAACTCGCCCCAACTCCCAGAGGTGAAGAAGCTCACACGCTCGCCAGTGAAGGTATCGTGACCGGCCTCAGCGTCGGATTTATCCCCATCAGAAATCGTACTTCGACAGTGGGGCGCCGTACCCACATTAACCGGATAGAGGCACGCCTCGACCACGTCGGTCTAGTAACGACAGCCGCCTACCAGGAAGCCAAAGTACTAGCGGTACGGGCATGGGATCCCGACGATGAAGAACTCGTCCCACGGCTCGCTAAATGGCGCCACCTACTAAATACTTGATTTTGCGATAATAGCAAATTACACTCATGTGATATAACTATCGCGCCGCCACGTTGCGCCGGTTTAGATCAAAACCACCCACGGGCACCCGAAGTAGTAAACAACCTACCCTATTTTGGAGAAAACAAATGCAACTCTTAGACACACTTGTCGAGGAGCGGGCCGAAATCAGCGAATCACAAACTGGACTTGTCCAACGTGCCGCAGATGAAGAACGCGACCTCACAGAAACCGAAGACGCAAGTCTCAAAGACCTGGCGACACGAGCCGAAGAACTCGACACCCGAATCAAAGAACTACGGGCCGTACAGGTCGCCAACCTCGAAGCCGCTAAACTACGGGCAGAGGTAAACGCCACAGACGACACCGAAACACGGGCAGTCGGCAACGTGGTAGTAACAAACGAACCACTAACCTACGCAGAAGAAAACCGCAGCGTTTCCTTCTTCCAAGACCTTTACAATATGCAATATAACGGCGATATCGACGCTACCGACAGGATACGACGCCACCGCCAAGAAATGGATATTGAACACCGCGACGGATCAACCGCAAACTACGCCGGCCTCGTCGTCCCTCAGTACCTCACACAACTAGCAGCGGAACTTTCTAGGGCAGGGCGGCCTTTCGCCGACCAGTGCACAAGCCTACCGCTCCCAGATGCAGGCATGACTATCAACATATCGAGGGTGACGACTGGCAGCTCGGCCGCAATGCAAGCTTCAGAGAACGCCGCAGTATCAGAAACAGATATCGACGATACCCTCTTGTCTGCCGACGTGCGCACCATCGCCTCAGGCCAGCAAGTTTCAAGGCAGGCCGTGGAGCGAGGCACCGGCATCGACGCACTTATCGCCGCCGACATGATGGGCGCCGTAGCGACAGTACTCGAAGACCAAGTCCTTAACGGATCAGGGACATCAGGTAACATGCTTGGACTGTCAAACATAAGCGGTATTAACAGCGTCACATACACCGACGCTTCCCCTACAGGCGCTGAACTTTACAGCAAGATCGTAGACGGTATTCAACAAATCAACAGCAACCGATTTGCAGGCGCTGACCTTATCGTCATGCACCCCCGCCGACTAGCTTTCTTACAAGCTGAGACAGACTCAAGCGGACGGCCACTAGTAGTCCCAACCCAGAACGTGCCACAAAACGCTCTCGGTACAGGGCCAGTAGCCGGTTACGGAGTGACAGGCGCCAGCATCGCCGGTTTGCCAGTAGTAACATCAGGCAAAATCTCAACAGGTGCAGGCTCAGGCGGCAACGAAGACGTAATCTTCATCGTGCGCCGTGGCGACATGCTCCTATTCGAAGATGCAGGACAACCAGCAATGGTCAGAATGGACCAAACAGCGGGCCTTAACCTAACCGTTACCTTGGTCGCGTACCAGTACGCATGTTTCATCGGTGGACGTTACCCAGCATCTGTCAGCATGATTAGCGGTACTGGACTAGTAGCGCCTAGCTTCTAACCATTGAATCGTGGGCGGTGGCTCTGGTAGCCGGAGCCATCGCCTACCTTTCGAGAAAGGACATTATGTCTAAAGAACTATGGGAAAAGCAGGCACCTAGCAGGGTACAGAAACCCGAAAAAAAGGCTCCAGCGAAAAAAGCCCCAGCGAAAAAAGCCCCAGCGAAAAAAAAGTAGGTAACTAAATGGCCTACACTAGCCAGGCGCTCGTAAAAGCCTATTTAGGTATACCGTCGGCCACGTCGTCGGAGAATACGGCCATTGATAACGCTATCGCAGCCGCCGACGCCGAAATCGACCAAATAACGGGCCGGACGTTCGTCGTACCCAGCGGGGCGACCGCTAAAACGTTCATACCGTACGATGATTACACCCTCTACGTCGATGATGTCGCCCAACTCACCGGCCTTGTCGTCAAAGAAGACACAAATCTCGACGGAACTTACGACACTACCCTTACCATTACCACAGATTACGTTGTAGACGGCAACAGCGCCCCATACAGGGTAATTAAGCGGGTAGATGGGGACATGTGGCCGAGGGACCGCTACGGGCGCCCCACGGTCGAAGTTACGGCGTTTTACGGTTATGCTATGGCGGTACCCGACCAGATAAAGCAGTGTTCGCTCGTTATTGCCGCCAGGCTGTACCAGAGGCGTTCTAGTCCGCTAGGTTTCCAAGCCGGTAGCGTAGACGTCGGATTTGTACGAATCAGCCGTACCGATCCTGAAGTTATCGCCCTACTACGGGGCTTGAAGATACCGGCGGCCGCCTAATGGACTACCACGAAATCAGAAAAGCAGTAAAAACAAGACTGGAGGCTGTATCGTCGCCGCAGGCGTTCGTCACCGTTTACGATTTTGTCCCCGATTTCGTAACCCCGCCTTGCGCCATCGTCATACCGTCAAATAACGCTATAACCTACCATGACGCGATGGGTACGGTAGCTACGGGCCTTAAAACCATCAGGTTCGATATCACGATCGCAGCTCAACGTTTCGAAACAGCATCGAATCAGGAACTTTTAGACGACTACCTTGTTACCGTACCGACCGCCCTTGAAGCCGATCAGACTTTGGGCGGGGAAGCGTCAGCGGTGCAGGTCACGAACGCCCGCAACTATGGCCCCATATCCTTCGCCGATGCGGTATTCTTATCTTGCCAGCTAGATTTGGAGGTTTTAGCAGCATGAGCAACAAATACACGGTCTTAAGCGATAATCTCGCTGGACATGAACAAGGCGACACCGTTACCGAGAAATCGTTGGCGGGCGCTAATATCGAAGCCCTGGTAGAAGCGGGGCATTTGAAACCTGAAAACCCACCTAAAAAAGGAAATTAAAACATGGCCACATTTATGCTAAACAATGCCAGCGTAACGATTAACAGCGTCGATCTATCGTCGTATGTTACTAGCGTCACGTTATCACAATCAGCCGACAACCTGGAAGATACCGCTATGGGCGACACGAGCCGCTCGTATATTGGCGGCTTGAAATCCGGTACTGTCGATATCGAGTTCAACGCTGACTTCGCAGCGTCCAAAACCGAAGCGACGATCTTCCCGCTTGTCGGCACGTCCACCGCCGTGGTCGTTAAGCCGGTAGCCTCCAGCGTCAGCGCAACCAACCCGTCGTACACGTTTAACGCTATCGTCACAAGTTGGGACACGCTCAACGGATCAGTTGGCGAAATCGCCACCCACTCGGTTAGCTGGCCAATTACCGGCGCCATCACAAAAGCAACGAGCTAGGCTATGCTCGGCTCATCTATACGGCTACAAGTAGAGCCGAAGAACGAAGGCGACCCGTACACGGTCGGTATTACAATCAAAACTGCGATAGCGTTTGAGCGTGAATACAAAACCACGCTAGGCGAAGCGTTTTCAGGGGCGCCCAGTATCGAACATATAGCGTGGATAGCTTGGCAGGCTACTCGACAATCAGGGCGGGTAGTTAAACCGTTCGACCAGTGGGTGGAAAACGATATTGAAGATATAACGCTAGTGGAGGAAGAACCAAACCCTTTAGTAGAAGACACACGGCCTATGCGATCGCTCGGTTAGGGTTAGTGACCGGACAGCCGGTCGCCGACTTGTTAGAAATGGATTCTTACATGATAAACGCCCTATTAGTGGCCCACAATCACATGGTGAAAGAACAACAGAAACGGCAAAACAAATTATGACCCGAATAGGCACAACAGTCGAAGCTCAAGGCATGAGACAACTACGCCGTAGACTTTCCATGCTTGATAAAGAATTCGACGATCTAAAAGGGTTACATCAAGACCTGGCCGAAATAGTCATGGATAGGGCTTTAGCTTTGGCACCTTACCGCACCGGACGTCTAAAACAAACCATACGGGCTTCAGGAACGCAAACAGCCGGACGAGTAAGAGCAGGATTCAAACGACGCCCCTATATACCTGCCGTCCATTTTGGGTGGGCTACACGACCCGACGCCGCCAAAGGCTGGAGGGGCGGCCCCATACACCCTAACCCGTTTTTGTACGACGCACTCGACGAACGCCATAACCAAGTATTTGAAACCTATTTTGAAGGTATTAAAAAAATACAGCGGAAAGCGGGCCTCTAAATGGCGAAAAAAACCAGCATCATCAACGTAGTAGTAGCCGGCGATTCAAAGCCTTTTCGTAAATCGTTAGGTAAAGCGAACGATTCTATCGCTAAATTCGGTAAGGCTTTGGGCCGTATGTCTATCGCTGCTGGTGTCGCTATAGCAGGGTTAGGCGTCAAATCGTTAGACCTGGCGATCGATTTTGAGGAAGGTTTGTCAAAAGCTAAACAAATTTTTGGTGATGCGTCGGCTTCGATTGAAGCTTCAGCGGCTGGGGCAGCTACCGCCGTTGGCATGAGTAAAGCCGAATATTTAGAAGCAGCGTCAAATTTTGGGGTATTCGGCAAGGCGTCAGGACTGGCAGGCGACGATTTATCAGCTTTTGCCGATGGCATGGTTACAACAGCCGCAGACATCGCTTCTTTTAATAATTTACGCCCAGAGGAAGCCGTCGAAAAACTATCTGCCGGCCTTCGGGGTAGCATGGAACCGTTGCAATCTGTGGGCGTGCTTATGACGGCGGCGGCGGTGCAAGCCCACGCGGTCGAAATGGGCCTCGTCGGCGTTGGCGATGAACTCAGCGAAGGTCAGAAGATTATGGCCCGCCATTCCCTCATCATGCAGCAGCTCGGCGAGCAGGGAGCTATGGGCGACTTCGCCAGGACCTCGGACGGCCTAGCGAATAAACAAAGAATTCTAAACGCTCGCCTTAAAAACCTTGGCATAACTATGGGAACCGCGTTAATACCTGTAGCGGAAAGGTTAGCTGCTGGCATCGAAGTGGTTTTAGATAAATTTGAGGAATGGGCGCCAGCTATTAAAAACGGTATTACAGCGGCAGAAGACTTTGTGGTCGCTGGTATCGATTTAGGCAAATCTTTAGTCGGAGATATAAAAGACGACATAACCGACTTTGTAGATAAAATATGGCCCACTATTGACGCAGCTTTCGAAGGGACCGTCGGTGTCATTAAAGAGGATTTAATACCTGAACTCGAAAGACTAGGGACGCAGTTAAAAAATTGGTTTCTAAATGACGCTTGGCCAGCTATAGAGAATTTCTATCATAAATATGTTTTTCCACTTATGGACGAAATACAAGACAAAATAGACGACATGTTCGGCTTAAATCAAGAAGAATTTATCGCACCTGGCCCCGATTTCTTTACGCCAGAATTAGCGCCCCCAGGTTCCAATATCCCGCCATTCATGAGAGAATCGGAAATATACCCACAACAGGAGCCAGTATCAATGGCGAGAAGCGGCGGTACGACTATTAACGTGAATATGCCGGCTGGTTCTGACGGCCAGGACGTAGTGGCAGCGTTGCAGCGGTATATTCGGCAGAACGGGGCCGCCGATATCCGCACTTCTGGAGCTGTAGTTATCTAATGGCCTGCACGCACACTTGGCAGGTCGAATTCAAGGACGCTTCAGCAACCACCGACCTAACCAGCTACGTTCTAGGGTTTTCTCTCCACCAGTCAGTCCAAATAGCCCGCAACGCTTCCTATAACGGCTACATGCACCTAGATAACAACAGCAACATTTTTACCCCATCAGCGGGCGGCACCCATCAAGCCTTCGACTGGTTCTCGAAAATCATCAAGTTTAGCTGCGATATTAACGACGGCTCGGCGACCAGCACAGCGGACGTCGCCGATATGGTAGTTGTCGATATTGATTTCCAAGACGACGGGCAACAAGCAACCGTGATGCTCACGCTAGCGGATTTCTTTTCTTACGCTGGCCGCGACCAAGTAAAAGAAGTCGACGTAACCACCGCTTACGGAGTTCTTGACACGATAGGCCAAACGATACTTAACGGAGGCGGCGGCATCACTGCCGTACCGTTCCCCAAATTCGGGGCTTCCAGCGACACAGTAACATCTATCAACAAAAAAAATAATGTGCCGGCAGGTTCAGAAACCGCGCCTGGTTTTTGGGGCATCATAGACGAATTTGACTCTGGGACAGCTAAGGACCACCTTAACGCACAAGTACTACCATCAGGGCCGGCCATCATTTACCCGACTACCGCCGCCTACTCGTCGAACACTTGGACACTAAACGCCGGCTACATTAACCGCCTTATGACGAAAGAAAGCGTCAGCAGCACAGACCATTACCGTGTGTTCGAGTTCACGGCCGATAAAACCGCCGATAAATTCCCGATGCAGAAAGTATCTACCCAGTACAACCTTATTAATACGATTAACCAAGCGAGTATTCAAGCTGTATTCGCTGTAACGGGAGAACCAGCGAACGTATCGAACAACACAACATCACAGGATACGCTCGGCGTTAGGTCGGTGACTTATAGCAAAGTTTTAACGTGGTCTTTTGGTGGAGCTACCCAAGCAAATAAGGCCGTTATCGGCGATTTTTGGGTGAACCGTTTTAGCGACGTCACCTACACGCCGCAACAACTCAGCATATTATTAGAAGCCGCAGATAGCCAGATGGACTCAAGCAGCCGCCAAAACTACGCCGATTTCCTATCCGTAGCCACCGGCCTATGGTCAGTAGCGGCCGTCACATTCACCCCAAAAGGCGCCAGCTCACCAAAAACATATAACTGTGTAATAGCGGGCCGCCAAATATTCGCCACACCCAACAGCACCACAATAAGCCTGGATCTACTCCCAGCAGCAGAAAACCAGTCGCTCACGCTCGACAAGGCCAATGTCGGCATACTGGGCGAAAATAGGCTAGGATAAACGCATGGCCACCCCGTTCGATTTCAGCGCCGGCGCCGTTCTGACAGCCGCACAACTCAACGCAATAGGCGACTACACGGCTTTCACCCCTAGCTGGACCAACGTCACGCCAGGGAGCGGAGCCACGAACGCCGGCTTCTACGCAGAAGTCAACGAATGCGTTTTCTTTGAAATTGGGCTAGTTCTGGGCACAAGCTCCAGTATTGGCGGCAGTATTCAGTTTGCCGTTCCGGTGGGCACAGCGGCGAGCACCATAAACCCTTGGGGACCAATAGGCACCGCGATATGTATCGATACAACGGGAAGCGTTTATTCACAGGTATTATTAACGCTGGTAGGCCAGACAGTATATTTGCATGCTCTTTTAACTTCGGGCACATACGGCTCAAGAGTTCTAAATGTTAACGCCACACGGCCTTTCACATGGGCAGACGGCGACAAAATTTACTTGCAGGGAATGTACAGGCAAACATGATTTACCTACGATTTGACCCGTTCGATTCCGAAAAAATCGATGACGCCGTTTTAATGGCACGAATGCGGCAAGAACGAAACCTACTACTTCAACAATCGGATTGGACACAAGCCGCCGATAACCCGATAAGCAATAAAGCAGCGTGGGCCACATGGCGCCAACAATTACGGGATTTCCCCGCCGGTTGGACGCCCGCCGAAACCGTGACCTTCCCAACGGAGCCATCATGAGCACCATTCCCGTCGCCGGTAATTGGGTAAGATTAAAAGAAATACACCCACTTATGAAAAAGCGGCTCGAAGCTTTTTTCGCTGATTCACGCATCAAAGGAAAAGTCGTCGTATCGAGCGGCTGCCGGACCTACGCAAACCAGAAAGAACTCTACCGAAAATACAAGGCCGGAACGTTCCCCAACGTCGTAGCGAATCCTGACAGGAAACACGGGCCAGGCGGCAAGTTCCAAGGCTCATTTCATATGACGCAACCGAACGCACCAGAAGGCCTCAAGGGCTGGGCCTTCGCCGTCGATTTTAGGGCCGTTGGGAAGATCAGCACAACCGAAGTTAATAAGATAGCGGCCGAATACGGCCTCATAAAAACCGTGCCGTCGGAATGGTGGCATCATCAAGCGTACGGGCACACAGGCGGCGGCAAGTACGGCTGGTACAAGCCGACCAGCACAACGTACAAAGACAACGCCAAACTTAAAAAAGCGGCGACGATAGAACCACCAGCACAGCCGCCAGCGTCCAGCATGCCGCTAGTGAAACGGGGAAGCAGAGGCGCCCACGTCAAATTATTACAAACAAAACTTAGTGAACTAGGTTTCAGAGTATCGAAAAACCCGAAATACTCAGGTATCGACGGCATAGCGGGCAGTATGACCATCGCCGCCCTTAAACGCTTCCAAAAA
>CEUX01212652.1_pt1 | contig 12035 bp, 12 predicted proteins | sample 531361 | NCBI WGS metagenome assembly CEUX01 (sample SAMEA2622736, study PRJEB7988) | marine metagenome | isolation source: saline water (ENVO:00002010), including
GGCTTCCAGAAGGTGCAAAGTTTAACTTGATGCTCGCAAGAAGTGGTGTCAAAGTTTGCACATCTTTTGAGCAATTAGATGACTATCTAGACAGGTGCTACAATGAAGAGCGCTTGCTAATTGAGCCGTATGATCAAGAAATTGAATAGGCACATCCAAGCATGCCAAAAAATGAATATTATCAAACTCTAGGTATAAAAAAAGACGCCTCACAGAAGGAAATAAAAGCAGCATTTAGAAAATTAGCTGTCAAGTATCATCCTGATAAAAATCAAGAGCCAGGCGCAGAAGAAAAATTCAAAGAGATATCAGAAGCGTACGATATACTATCTGATAGTGAAAAAAGAAAGTCATATGATATGTTCGGACATGAAGGTCCAGGCTCTTCTTTTGCTGAAGAAGATATTTTTAGTCATTTTTCTGATATTTTTGGAGATTTTGGATTTGGAAATTTTTCTTCTTCTGGTAATAAAAGAAGAAATCATCAATCTAAAGGATCTAATGTTCACATATCTGTCAATGTAGATCTTGAAGATGTTGTGTCTGGTAAAAGTAAAGACATAGGGTTTAGAAGGAATCACTCGTGTGATACATGTAGCGGCAAAGGATATGAATCAAGTAGTGACATACATAGCTGCAGTGCTTGTAGCGGAACCGGGACAATAACACAAAAAGCTGCTTTTATGAGAATTAGTGTCGCATGTAGTTCTTGCGCAGGCACAGGGAAAAAAATAAAGAATCCATGCAAAGGTTGCGGTGGCTCTGGAGTAAACTCTGAAAAAAGAACTGTCAGTGTCTTCATACCTTCTGGGATTGAAAGTGGAATGAAATTAAAGCTAGATAGAATGGGAAATTTTGAGCCAGGTGCAGATATACCAGGAGACGCTTATCTATCTATAAAAGTTAATAACAATGATTTTTTTGAAAGAAGAGGCTCAAAACTACTAACAAGCGAGACAATATCATTTACTCAGGCAGCGCTAGGTTCGACAATACGAGTAAGAACAATTGACGGCTCTGTTGACTTAATGATACCAAAAGGTACACAGCCCAGCACTGTGTTTACAATACCAGGCGCCGGTCTGCCAGTCGAAGTGGGCGGTTCAAGAAGAGATTCTCAAAAAATATCAGTTCAAGTCCAAGTCCCTACAAACCTGAGCAAAGAACAAGTGAGGCTTATAAAAGAACTTGAAGACGTCGTGTAAATGCTTAAAAAAGATAATATAATTAGATTGAAACTATAAAACAGGTACACAATGTCATATTCAAAAAAAGTATTAGGCCCAAATAGATTTGTAGGTCTTCATGCACACTGCGGAACAGGTTCACCATATGATGGCCTTGGATATCCAAATCAGCACATTGATTTTGTATTGTCAAATGAAATGGATGCATGGTCGCTAACTGATCATGGAAATGGAAATGGGCTTGCACACGCACATGCATACGCAAAAAAGCTAAAGAAAAAAGGGCAGAAGTATAGACAAATATATGGTGTTGAATTTTACTTTGTTCCATCGCTAAGTGAATGGAGAGTAGCATATGATAATCACCGTGAAGAAGTTAGAGCTGCAAGAAGTGAAAAAAAATCTCTTGAATTGACAGATATAAACTCTGAAGATGAAGTTTCCGGAGGCCTAGTAATAGAAAATGAAGATGAGACAAAGGCAGACTTTTCTAAGAATGACTGGAAGCGGAGATATCACCTTGTTGTTCTTGCAAAAGATTCTGTTGGATTAGGTAATCTTTTCACGCTTGTTAAAAAATCATATACTGAGGGTTTTTATAGATTTCCAAGGATTGACTTTGACATGCTAAGGCGACACGGTGAAGGCCTTGTTGTAAGCACAGCATGCATTGGTGGGTACCCCTCTTCTATAATTGCAAGGGGAGAAGCATTTGGAAAATCAGACTCAGAGATATTGCTAGATCTTGAGAACATGTCAGATAGGTTTGTAGATGCTGTAGGGTTTGAAAACTTTAATTTAGAAATACAGTTTAACTCATTGTCAATGCAACATAAGACAAATAAGCATCTTATTAACCTTCATGAAAAGACAGGCATTCCGCTAGTCGCAACTGCTGATAGTCACTACTATAGCAGAGACATGTGGGAAGCAAGAGAGCTCTATAGAAAACTAGGAAGAATGGGTGCAAGGGGTGATTCGCTGCAATCTCTTCCTGCGTTTGAAGACCTTAAGTGTGAGCTTTACCCAAAAAATGCACAGCAGATGTGGGAAGAGTTCAATAAGCATTCAGACACATATCAGTTTTATAATGGAAAAGAGGAATTAATAGTAAATGCCATTGAAAGGTCGTATGATATCGCTTGGGATCAGTGTAAAGAAGTTTGGTTTGATGATGAAGCTAAGTTGCCTAGCTTTGACACTGCTGGTAATTCTGCATTTAATCAGCTCGTTGATAGAGTAAAGTCTGGGCTGGTAAAAGAAGGAATGCACAACAAAGAAGAATATGTTAAAAGAGCAAAATCAGAACTAGAAGATATAAGATACCTCGGATTTGAAAACTACTTTTTGACAATGACAAAAGTCTTCGATCTTGCATCTGAAAAGACTATCATCGGCCCAGGAAGAGGCTCAGGCGCCGGGTCTCTTGTAAATTATCTTCTCGGTATTACATCGACAGACCCAATCAAATACGGTCTCTTGTGGGAGAGATTCTTGCATCGTGCAAAAGCAGGCTGGCCAGATATCGACACAGACGCTGGCGACAGAGATGTTCTTATTGAAGCGTCTAAAGAATTATTTGGAGAAGAGTCTGTCGTTCCAGTTTCAAATTTTAATACACTTAAGTTGAAATCTCTTATTAAGGATGTTGCAAAGTTTTATGGGATTGACTTTGGCGAAGTCAATCAACTGACAAATAAGCTAGAAAAAGAAGTAATGCACAAAGCAATGGGAGACCATGAAGAAAAATCAACGTATGTTTTGACACATGAAGATTGCCTAAAATATTCTGACAATTATGTAGAATTTATGTCAAAATATCCAAAAGTATCAGAGCAAGTTCAAAAGCTATTTATGGAGTCGAGATCTATCGGAAGACACGCAGGTGGAGTTCTTATATGTCCAGATCTAGAAAAGCACATGCCTTTAATTAAAGTGAGAGGAGAGCTACAGACTCCATGGTCTGAAGGGATGAACTTTAGGCATCTTGAGACGAATGGGTTTCTCAAGTTTGACTTTCTTGGTCTAACAACGCTCAAGATGGTTGAAGACTGTATTCGGCTAATACTAAGAAACCAGGGCAATGAGTCTCCTACATTTAAAGAAATAAGTGAGTATTTCGATAAAAATATCAACTGCAGATATAACGAGCTAAACGACAATAAAGTCTGGGAACATGTATATCACAAGGGCAGATTTGTCCAAGTGTTCCAGTTTACACAGCAGGGTGCAAGAAACTTCTGCAGAAGAGCAAAACCAAGGACAATTGAAGAACTAGCAACAATCACAGCAATATACAGGCCTGGACCGCTTGCAGCAAACGTAGATAAAAAATATGTAAAAACAAAGCGTCAAGCTGAGAATGGCAATCCCATACATTACGATCATCCCGTAATTGAAGAGATATTAAAAGAAACTTATGGATTTATATCTTTCCAAGAGCAATTTATGTTACTTGCTCAAAGGCTTGCCGGCTTTGATAAAGGCGCATCTGACAAGATGAGAAAGACTCTAGTTAAAAAGTCACTTGACTCAAACGCTGCAAAAGTACAAGAAAGAGTTGATCTTAGGAAGAAGTTTGTTACTGGTGCTGTGGATCTATCAGGGATGGATAGTGAAAAAGCAGAAAAGCTGTATGAGACAATTGAGTATTTCTCAGGTTATGGGTTTAATAAGTCACATGCTGTATCATACGCAATTGACTCTTATTACTCTGCGTGGCTGCACACTTATCATGAAAAAGAATGGCTTGCAACATGTCTGCAGACGCAGAACGGAAGCAATAAGTTTGGAAAAGTTATCAATGAAATAAAATCACTAGGATATAAAATACTAAATTCAGATATCAATGCTTCTTCTGATGTATGGGTATATAGTGAAGATAGGGGCGGTTTTGTTCCGCCGCTAACTGCTATAAAGGGTGTCGGCGCTGCTGCGGTTGAAGAGATAATGGCACGCAGACCGTTTGTATCACTAAATGATATTTTATTCTCTGAGGATGGCAAGTGGCTACCATCAAAAATGAACAAGACTTGCTTTGACTCACTTTGTAAAGTTGAGTCGTTTGGATCTTTGGACGAACTAAAGAGTAAAAAGATTAAAAATCACAGACAGCTTTATGAAATAATTGTTTCAAATTATGATCTTATTAAAAAAGGCCGTCACGGAATGACAAAAACTGCAGCTAAGAAAATGATGAAAGAGCGTGGAAAGGTTCCTATTTTTATAGATGAAAAGATAAAAGAGCACGAAGAAACGGAAGACTGGAACAGAGAATCAAAGATAACTTTCTATGTAGATCTAATGTCAGGTGTAGATGAGTCACTAGTATTCCCACCAATGATAATGGAGAAAATAGAAAGAGCAAATGTTAGACCTGCAACAAGCCTTGCTGGAAATGAAAAAGACGTTGTCTGGTTTTGTATTCAGTCTATAGAAGAAAGAAAGACAAAAAATAATAAGACTTTCTATAGGCTAAAGGTTATTGATAATAACTTTGAAAGCTGCTGGCTAAGAGTATGGGGAACATTTGATGAGCTACCAGACCTTTACAGCATGTGGATAGCAGAAGTCGCATCAACAGAGTCATGGGGCTGCTCGTCTTCTACTTATAAGATGAAAAATATTAGTATTTAGAATGATTCTCTCTCATAAGCATAAGTTTATTTTTTTTAAACCTATCAAATCAGCAGGCTCTAGTGTGGAAGCGCTACTTTCGCAACAGTGCGGCAATGAAGATATACTTACTGGACCCGATTTTGAAGACAGCATTACTTATTTAAATACAGGCTATAGAGAGCAGAATAATTCTCATATTGTAACACTAGAGGGCCAAGATGCAATTAACGCAATGGTTATGAGCGGAAACTCTCACTTGCTGACAGAAGATATTATTGATGTAATTAAAGTAGACATAAGAAAGCCTGTATTTGATATTCACGTATCTCCGTCTGAAGTATTTTCTAAAATCAGCGGAATAGAAGACTATTTAAAAATCTCTATAGCCAGAAACCCTTTTGACATGATGGTTTCATTTTTTTGGTGGCTGTGTGATTCAAGTGCAAATAAAGATATTTTAAAATTTAAAATAACTAGCAATGATATCTGCCCAAGTAAAAATGATTCAGCTAGCTGTCTACAAGAAAAATTTGAAAAATTTATTCACAAAAAGCTAGAATTTTATGAGCAAAGCGAGCTTCAAGATACAAAAAAAATTCTTAAAACAGTTGACTGGTTAGGATCTAAGTCATTTGATTTATTTAGTCATAATATTGATTTTATTCTAAAGTTTGAAAATATTCAAAATGACTACGATTCACTATGTGATCTTTTGTGCTTTAAAAGAGCTGCACTGCCAAGGCTAAAATCTAACGCAAGAAAGCATAGTGCACACTATAGCGAATACTATAATAAATCATCAGAAACAATTGTGAGAGATAAGCTTTATTTTATATTTGAAAAATTTAACTATAGCACATCTCTATCATAGAACAAACTTATGTAAAAGCTTATCATTTTTAATATGATGCTATTAGGCGGTAAATTGATACACTTTCCAACAAGAAATCTTTTTATAGAGGGTCCAGACTGCTCTGGGAAGACAACGTTAATCAAAGAGATTCACAAAATAACAAATTACAGATGGCACATACAAGATAGGTCACACATATCAAGGCTAGTATTTTCTAATCTCTATAATAGAAAAACTGCAAACATAGCTCATGATTGTCATTTTGAAACAGCAAATTTAAACAACAGGTTTATATTTCTAATCCCAGGGTTTGATACTATAAAAGATAGATTCTTAACGCGAGGTGACGAGATTCATCATAGCGTTGACTCCATTAGAAGTGTATATGATGCATTTGTCTATCAATATAAAAAAATTTCAGAATTACCAAATGTTATTTTATTTAATGGAGAAGATGCAGGAGAAATAGCTGAGAGAGTGAGCTGCTATTTAGACATAGCAGAGCGTGCACAACTAAGAGAAATATCTGATAGCGTCTGTAGGATCGTTGAATCTTCTAGCTCAAAAGAAGTCTTCCCGCTAGAGTTTATGATATATGACGATGGTGAATTCGAAGAGTCAAATGAAGTCATACTTGATCACAAGCCAGAAAAAGAATATTATCTAAAAATAAAAACAGAACTTTTTAACAAAATAGATCGCGAGCTCACAGGGCAAAATGAATATAGCAGGGTAGAAGATATTAAATCTAGAAGATTTGTATATACTGATGACTCGTGTATATCTTTTATACAACTTAGCTTTAGAAACGATGTTATGGATTTTCATTCAGTTATTAGATCAACCGAGGTAAAAGAAGTATTTCCTTATGATATAAAGTTTTTATACTACCTTGCTAGCGAATGCTGGAGAAAAATAGATCATAGCTGCACTAGTGCAAGGCTAAGATTTAATTTAAACTCTGCACATATATTATAGTAAAATAACAAGAGGTTTAGAAAAATGAAAAGATGTTTAGTTACAGGCGGCTGTGGTTTTATAGGTTCCAATCTTACAATAGAGCTTGTTAAGCGCGGCTGGAAAGTAGATGTTGTAGATGATATGTCAAACGGTCATATTGAATCTTTAAGTGGGCTTAATATAAGGTGTCTCCCAAACGGTTCTTTTATGCCGGAGTTTGAAAAAGTTGAAATGGAAAAAAGATCTGATGGGACTGTTTTGATAATTCAAGATGACTTTTCTAATATAAATGTTCTAAATAAAATCGAAAGTGGGTGCTATGATGTTGTTTTTCATCAAGCGGCAATACCTAGAGTTTCTTACTCTGTAGAAAATCCTGGAGAGACAACAGACTCAAATATATCTTCAACTGTAAGATTGCTAGAGGCGTGTAGAGGAAATGTCAAGCGAGTTGTTTTTGCATCTTCATCCTCAGTATACGGAGGCGCTGATATTTTACCAACCTCCGAAGATCACGCAAAAGATCCAAAGTCGCCCTATGCATGGCAGAAATCTTCAATAGAAGAACTAGCTGAAATGTTTTATAATCTTTATGACCTTGACATAGCTTGCTTGCGCTATTTTAATGTCTTTGGGCCTGGACAGTATGGAGACTCACCTTACTCGACCGCAGTGTCTGCGTGGTGTCATGGACTAAAGAATGGAAGTCCGCTAAGGAGCGATGGAACTGGTGAGCAGTCAAGAGATATGTGTTATGTTGAAAATGTTGTACAGGCAAACATGCTTGCTGCTGAGTCAAACATGGTGTTTAAAGGAAGGTGCTATAATGTAGCTTGCGGTGACAGGGTAACAAATAATGAAATACTTGAATATTTAACAAGAAGGTTTTCTAGTGCAGTTATAGAAAATGCACCTTGGAGACCAGGAGATGTAATGCACACGCAAGCAGATATAACAAGGGCTAGTGAAGAGCTAGGCTATAAACCATCTGTTAGGTTTTGGGAAGGTCTTGAGCTTACGTTGCAGTGGTGGGGATTACAATAGGTGATGAGCTATGTAAAAAAACATGCAAAGTCTGCCTGGGTATCAAGAGGGTCGCCAGATAGAATTGTAAAAAAGCCGTGGGGGACCGAAGTATCCTGGTCTGGCTTTGGAGGAATTCATGGGAAAACTCTTTATATAATGAAAGATCACAGGACAAGCTTAAAATATCACAACTTAAAAAATGAAGTGCTATTTGTGAGAAGCGGTATAGCAGAAGCCTTTTTTGGTGATGAGTTTTCAATGGAAGATCCGACTGGACATCCTATGAAAATAGAGACAATCAAAGAGGGCGATTTACTAATGGTTCAATCAGGGTCTCCGTATAGGATAACAGCAGTCACTGATTGTGAAATCATAGAGATAGGTAATAGCCTGTCTGACAAACCAATTAGACTAGAGGATGATTATGGCAGATTTAACTCTGACAAAGAATAGGATTCCAGAATTTGTTATTTTTACTGGGCCAATGTTCGGATCCAAGACAACAAGGTTGATAGCAGCAATTGATAGGTTTTCTTATCAAAAAAGAAACATCATCTCTTTTAAGCCAAAAATGGATGAAAGATACTCTGTATCAAAAATAAGTACACACTCTGGTGCAAGTGTCCCAGCTCTGTGCATCGATAGTGGCACTGATATACTAGAATACATAAAATCAACAAACTCAGTCCCAGATGTAGTTGCAGTCGATGAAGCATTCATGATAGATGGTATATCTGAAGTATTGATATCCCTATTTAGATCGGGTGTAACAGTCGTTGTATCATCTTTACAGCTATCTGCAAGCGGAAGAGTTTTTGAAGAAGTTAGAGACATAATGCCATGGGCAACAAAGATAGAGGTTTGCCCAGCAGTTTGCACAGTCACAGGTCTTGACGCATTCTATACACATAGAAAATTTGACAACATGGACGAAATAACCGTAGGAGGATCAGATCTGTATGAACCTAGATCATGGCACTATCATCCATATATGAATCAGGGGGTCGCAGATGTCGATGGTTGAACCTGGAAGCGTAAATTGTGTAATTTATCATGCTGATTGCACCGATGGATTTGGAGCAGCATACTCAGCTTGGAAATTACTTGGAAATAGAGCTGAGTATCATGCATGTAAACACGGGACAAAGCCACCTAACGTAAAAGATAAAAGTGTCGTTATACTAGACTTCTCTTTTGATAACGCGACAACTAAAGAAATGATAGAAGATGCTGCTGGGTTGCTTGTAATAGATCATCATAAATCAGCAATGGTTGAATTACACGATATATCTAATACGAAGTTTGACATGACAAAAAGCGGCGCTATGTTGTCTTGGGAGTTTTTCCACCCAGGCAAAGAACCGCCCAAGTTTATTAAGTACATTCAAGATCGTGACTTGTGGAAATGGGAGCTAGATTATTCCAAAGAGTTTAGTGCTGCTTTTGACATGGTACCTTTCGAGTTTGAAGAGTTTGAAAAATATGAAGATGACTCTGTGTTTGACGACGCTGTCAAGAGAGGAAGCTATATACTTGCTTATTCAAAGACAGTAGTTAAAAAAGTTTGTGACAAAGCCGTCAATAGAGTGTACGAAGAGATGAACGTTCTTGTTGTAAATTCATGCCACTGGATGTCAGAAATCGGTGCAAGACTCGCACCAGATTGTGATTTTGCAATGATATGGTATTATGATCATGAAGATAAAATTATTAAAGTGAGCTTACGATCTTTTCATGATACAGTCGACGTTTCTGAAATTGCTAAGAAGTTTAGCGGCGGCGGCCACAAAAAGGCAGCTGGCTTTACTTTGCCTGGAGATGCTAGAGTTGATGAACTGTTTGACTACTTTGAAGAAGACGATGAAGCAGAGGTGAAAAAAGTTGACACTTCTGGTGTAAGAGAAGAGCTTAAGCATCTAAAAGAAGAGATTGAAGCAAAGGCTCCGACAGCAAAAATTGAAATTGAAAAGCTAGAAGAGAGCCTTGCAAAGATTGAAAAAGGAGAGTTTCTTGAAGATCAGGTTGAAAATAAAGAAGTAGAAAGTGTGAAACCTAAGCAAAAAAGAAAAAATATAAAACAGAAAGGAAAAGGTAAATAATGTCTTATCTAGGTATTGTCAAGCCGCTCTCAAGGTATGCGTCAATCTTTAAGGATCCTAGTGTTCTTGAAGTTGGCGTTGATAAAGGGCAATCAATGTTACCTTTTATTCATAACATGTCTTTAAAGAAAGATTATTTTGAATATATTGGAATTGATATAAAAGAAGATCTTTGCTTAATAAACCAGCTTGTTAACATGTCTGGGATCAGCCCGTTTGTGCCACCCGTCTACGATGATCCTATGAGCTGTAACATATTTTATTTTCTCAAGAACAGTCTTTTATTTCTTCCAGGAATGATTGAAAAAGGCTGCAGGTTTGATATAATTTTATTAGATGGCGATCATAACTATTTTACTGTATCTAAAGAATTAGAATACGCAAAGTCTCTTATAAAGCCAGCTGGAATAATAGTTTGCGACGACTATTGTGGCAGATGGGCAGAAAGAGACCTTTTCTATTCTTCGAGAGATAGTCATGCAGATATAGATATCGCAACTCCGGTTCAGGAACAAGAGGGCACAGGTGTCAGGGGTGCAGTAAATGAATTTCTAATAGAGAACGCAGGGTGGAAAATGATACCTACTGTTGAAGGCGTAGACTTTGCAATACTATATCAAGAAGAGCATGTTGACTTAAAGCTAATAAAAGGAATAAGTGATAAATATACACACCAGATTGATATAGGCTACAATTTCAAATCAGACTCTGCAAAGTCTCACTTAAAGCTTTTAGAGAACACTACAAACTTATGAGACCGACGTGGGATGAAATATGGATGGATGTAGCAGTCTCTATTTCTAAGAGGTCGTATGATCCAAGGCATCAAGTTGGTGCTGTTATCGTTACTGGTGACAACACGCAGGTTCTTGCAGTGGGATATAATGGAAACTATGCGGGCGGCCCCAATGAAGTAGAGTCAGAAACTCCAGGGGAATCTGGCATGTTACATGCAGAAATCAATGCATTGCTAAAGTGCGACTACAACTCATATAAGAGAAAGATAATGTATGTAACATTGTCACCATGCCGCATGTGTGCAAAAGCAATAATCAACGCCGGGATAGATAAAGTTATATACAAGACAGAGTATAGAGATACTGGCGGCCTAGATATTCTTAAAGAATCAGGCATAACAGTTAGAAACTTTTCAGCCTGCTTAGATATTTAAAAATATAAGCATTTATGGATCGCTATGAAGAAGCTGGGTCGAGCTGATATAATATCTCTTATACAGGAAAAAAATAAAAGCATAAGTGTGTATTTAGACTCAAAAAAGGATAGTGAAAAACTGCTTATAAAAGGTACAAAAGTAGAGCATAAGACAGGCCTTTTATACACATATGAAGCAGTAGCTTCTGACGAATCAGGAAATAAATATGTCCTACTTAGAAGAGATAGGGCATCAAAAGATGCACATGGCAAGAGAAAAATCTTCTCAGACATTTTTAAAGTCAAGCTGGCTGTGTTTGAGAAAGAGTATAAATTATACGGGAGAGATGATTAAACATGGCTACGTTTACAAACAAGGATTTGAAACAAACTATCAGAGATTCACTTGGTGTAGATGATACTGACAAGAGCAGCAAAATAACAGAAGCATTTGTTGCAAACAAAAAGCAGCAAAGATTACCTACAGAAATGCTAAGTGAGAAAAATAAAACTAATCACATAGAGCTGTATAAAGGCTATGTCGACTCATTTAATAGAATTAGCGCAGAGCTAGACGCAGCTGATAGATCTAATGCAAGCTCTAATAGCTCTCAATTTAGATCATTAAAAATAGATGAAACATATAATTTAAACGGTGTCTATTTGCATGAGCTGTACTTTGCAAACATAAGTGATGTACACAGCGAAGTAGCTATGGATTCACTCTCTTATATAAAGCTATCTCGTGACTTTGGTACATTTGATGCATGGCAGAGAGACTTTATAGCATGCTGTCAGTCTTCAAGATGCGGCTGGGCTATAACAGGATATCACATATATCTACAAAGCTATGTAAATATATTTGTAGATTTACATAGCGCAAACGTTCCAGTAGGTGTATACCCAGTAATAGTAATGGATGTATGGCAACATGCATATTACAGGGACTATCTGAAAGATGTCAAAACATACACACATGCAATGATGAAAGAGTTAAACTGGAACGTAATAGAAAGTAGATTTAAAAAGGCTGAAAGAATATCAGAGGCAATAAGAGATTAACTATGAACAGTTTAAAAACATTTATAAGTGAAGAAGAAGAAGAAAAAGCACCCAGCTTTGAAGAAACCGGTGAAAAGA
>CEUX01087626.1_pt1 | contig 11990 bp, 13 predicted proteins | sample 531361 | NCBI WGS metagenome assembly CEUX01 (sample SAMEA2622736, study PRJEB7988) | marine metagenome | isolation source: saline water (ENVO:00002010), including
GATGATACGATGTTAGAGGCTGTAATAAAGAAGGATGCAGCAAGTAAGGCTGCTATGACTAGAGCTAGTGGATGGACTGAACAACTGGAGGAAGTATTAAAAAGAGATGGACTAAATAATCAACCTTATTTAGATGGAGTTGTTGACCGTGCTCTAGCTGGAGATAAAGATGCTCTTAATCTATTAGCACGAGACTCACAAGAGGGTGCAGAGATAGTGGTAGGTATGAGACAAGCTCTTGATGACTTATCTACGGCAGTTAATAAGACAATGGTTAAAGAGAATACTAAACTTCATGCAAAAATAGATGCAAATAAGGGTACATATATTAATACAGCCTATGAACTCTTTGATAATCCTGGGTATAGTTTAAAGAATGTACCTAATAATATTAGAGTAGATGCAGAAAGATATCTTAGGGATAAGGTAAAAATTCCAGAAGAATCTATACCTCAGTTACTCAAAAATTTAACTGATGGTAAAAAAAATAAAGAAGAAATTTTAGAAACTTTTGCTACTATGGGGGCTGGAACTAGTCAACCTATGCGAAGCAAGAAAGATATTCCTATAGAAATACGTAGACTATGGGGAGAAAAGAAAAATCCTTATAATAATTTCTCTAGAACTTATGAAAAACTTTCTAACTTTAAAGCACAGGGAGAGTTTGCTGCTGAAGTAAGAGCACATATGTTAAATAAAGGAATAGCTAAAAAAGGTTTAGATGTTCCTAAAGGATTAAAAGGATATGCTCAACCTGAAGATTACGTAGAAGACTTAGGTGAAGCCTATGCAAAGATGCGTCCTGGTGGTATGTCTGATGATTTTATAAATCCTTTAGAAGGATTATATGCGGATAAGAACTATGCTACTTTTATTAGAGAAGGTACTGACGTAAAAGGAATGAGTCAAGATCCTAGTGCTTTAGGAGCATTATTAAGAACATGGTTAAAACTAAAGAGTACTACTCAATATAATGCTACTGTATTATCTTCTACTACTCATGGAAGAAATGTCATGGGTAACGTAGCTATAATGATGGCTAATGGTATGTTACCTACTGCTAAGAATTGGACTAGACAATTTAAACTTACAGGTAATAGGCTTAGAAAATTAAATAATAAAGACTTGTCTGAATCACTAGCGCAGTTACAAGAGTTAGGAGTAGTAGATTCTAGTGTTAAAGCTAACACAATTAGACGAGTAGCCCAAGATGCATGGAATAATGATTATGATAGTTGGTTAAAGAAAGCTACAGTAAAGAAGACAGGTAAAGCTCTAGATAAAGCTATGGATATCTATCAGGCTGAAGATGACTTCTTTAAGATTATGCACTTTGATAAAACTATGCAGTACTTAAAGGAAGCTTATCCAGAAATAAGCGAAGATGCCCTTAAACGTATGGCTGCACAACGCACTCGTGATCTGATGCCTAATTATGCTCTTGTTCCTAAAGCATTAAAGAGATTACGTGGTGCTCCAGTAGGAGATTTCATGTCTTTTCCAGCAGAGATGATGAGAACTTCTAAGAACTTAGTTAAGTATACTCTAAAAGATATGACTTCAGGAAATAAGAAGTTAAGAAACCAAGCATATAAACGTCTAGCTGGTATGAGTCTAGTAGGAACAGGAGGGTATGGAGCTATTGATTATACCGCAACTGTTAATGATATTTCGGCAGATCAAAAGCAAGCTCTAAATAGAATTGTTCCTCGTTGGGAAAGAGATACAGCTAAAGTATTTATGGGACCAATGAAAAAAGATTATCGTGGTAATTTGTATGTAGACTATTATAATCTAGGACCACTTGATCCCTATGAATATTTAAAGACAGCGGCTAGAACTACGATGAGGTTAATGCAGGAAGATAAGCCTTGGTCTATGGAGAGATCATTGGAGATGGGGTTAGAAATAGGGGATAAAGTATTAGCTCCTTATTTAGGAACTTCTATGATGACTGATGCATTTGTAGAAGCATTTAAAAATACAGAAGATAAGGAGGGAGGAGAGTATGCATTAAATCTAGCTGCTGCTTTTGCTAGGTCTGGTGGAGAAACTCTAACCCCAGGATTTATAAAGACTCTAAATAATAGACGTAAATTTGAAATAGCTAAAGCCAAAGAAAGAGGTGATCCTGAATATAATCTATTTGGTATTATGAGATTTGGAGGTTCTAGTTTATTTGATGAGCCAACAGGTAGGGAAGTAGCTAGTTGGGGAGGTAAGTTAAATCCTGGCTCAACAGACTTTGGTGCATTTATGGGACTGAAAGAGAATACTTTAGATATTACAGAAGGAATGAGATGGCAGATACGAGATGCTCTTAAAGCTATTGATGGTGGAACTTCCCCTGTATTTAAGATTTTAAATGAACATAATGTACGTGATCCTAATGAAGTAGTTGAAAAATATATAGAAGGACAAGAGAATAAACTAGAGGGTTATCAAAGATTAAGAGATAAGATGTTAGCCTATGCTGAATTATATCCTGAATTAATAACAGATATAGAAAGAGGATTACGTTATTTTAGCGGAAGAAAAAAGAATAAGAAAGAAATGCAGAAGATATTAGATGCACTAGGAAATGTATTTAGATCAGATGATCTTCCTATGGGTGGATTACGTAGAGCATTAGAAGGTACAGGTACACCTATACCCTATGATCGTATACGAGAAATAAAAGAGCAACTAGATTTTACGGAGATTGAATAATGTGTGTAGGTGGACAAGATATTCCAGTTACCTTACGAGTAGCTGGAGGTGTAGAAGGAGGTAAGTGGAAGAGCGAGGAAGATGTACGTGCTACTCCACCTATTGAAGAAGAAGTAGAAAGTACAGAGACAACTGAAGTAACAGAACCAGTTGAGCCTTCTGCTCCTCTATATAAACCTGTCATAGATCGTATCAATCAGTTATCTGAAAAGCTACCTGATAAAGTAGCTGGTGAGACTGTTCAAGAAATGCAGCCAATGATGCATCATGGTTGGGGTATGAATGATAGAAACCATCACCATACTATGCGTATGTTAGATCGTATTATGCGTAATACTAGTCGTAGACCTAGACCTCCTAGACCAGGTGGACCTGGGAAGTGGGGAGGTGGTGATCCTAGAATACAAGTAATGCCTAAACCTCAACTAGTAGCTAATCAACAATTAGCAGGACTAGCAGGGTTGTTTGGTAGACCTCAACAACCTAGATACAATGAACGTACAGGAGGTGATCCGAATATTAGTGGGCCAATGCAATTTCCTCAACAACCTACACAACAACCAATGCAACCAGAAGTTATAGAAGAACAGGAGCAACAGATGGAAATACTAGGACAGCCTAAACAGTTTGCTGGTGGGGGGATTGTTAATGCTCTCATGGCTACACCTATAGGACAGTCTGCCATACAAGAGTATGCAAGAGGTGGGGATATTACATTTGATAGTTATAAACATGATTATGGTCTTACTGGTGATCCGCTTAAAGATATACTTGAAGGTCTTATATATAATAAGGGTACAGATAAAGAAAGACCTGCACGTTTCTATGGTTCAAGGGAATGGTTGGATGATCCTTCTAAAGGATCTGTAGTTGATTGGAGTCTAGAAGAAGAAGAGGATGAAACTCCCACATTAAAAAGTGTTAGAAAAATTTTAAAACCTAAGAAGAAAGAAGAAGAACATCAAGATAGTTATGATCCTGATAGTGATAAAAGTAATTTAAATCAACCTACTTTATTAGGTCCAATAGGGAGAGGATTAGTAGGATTACTTCCAGGAGGAGCATTTTTAGGAGCTTTGGCAGATCGTCATGCTGTTGGTAAAGCAATGGGAACTAGTCCTTATGCACGATCTTTACAACCTAGTTTCTTTGATCACTTAACAATGGGTATGTTTGATACGAGTGGACTATATGATAAGATGGTAGAGAATATGTCTTATGGAAATCCTTATGGTAGACATGGTGAAACATCTGTGGAAGGAGCAAAGCAACAATCTCCTTTACATGACTATACACATAGTTATGGTAATGAAGATGAGATTGAAGCATATTCACCTGATTTAAGTACCGCTTCTGGACAAGCTGTTGCTGATATTGCGGCAGCACAGGAAGCAGCAGCAGTAGCTTCACAAGATGCAGATATGAGTCCATCAGGTGAACAATCAGGAGAAGGACTTGGTGGTGATCACGATGATAGTGAAGCAGGTGAAATGGGTGACGATGATTGATAAACTAAAAAGGATTAAATAAATGGATTGGGGTTACTTCACAGAAGAAGAACTAGCCTGTAAAGGTACAGATGAATGTGATATGCATCCAGAGTTTATGGATAAATTAATAGCAGTAAGGGAGGATTATGATAAGCCTATGATCATCACCTCTGGCTATAGGCATCTAGCTTATAATGATACCATAGGAGGGGCTAAGAACTCCCCTCATTTATATGGAAGGGCTGTAGATGTCAAGGTAGCAGGAGGAGATGCCTTACGGCTCATTGGAGTGGCTCTCAGGCATGGTATGAGGGGTATAGGAGTGAAGCAGCGTGGTGATCATGATCGTAGATTTATACATCTGGATGATATGCCACAGTCAGATGACCACCCTAGACCTTGGATATGGAGTTATAAATAATGACAATGTTTGCTAAGATAGAAGATGTCTTAGCAGACAAGATAGCACCCTACATGACAATGCATGGTGGTACTATAAAGTTATTAGACTACGATGAAGAGGTAAAGAATGTGCATGTGGAGTTAGGTGGATCTTGTGCAGGGTGTGCAGCCTCTACTATTACTCTAAAGTTAGGTGTAGAGAGTATGTTGAAGACTGAATTTCCAGAAGAAGTAAAGACTGTAACTCATACAGAAACTGAAATTACTAATCCATTTTACTAATTTATTTTATAAGATATGATACCACTCCATTTACATAGATGGATAACCCCACTGTATTTAATATTATTAAAGCTCTATCATTCCAGAGAACCGCAACTATAATCCAACCTATAAGAGCTACGATATTTATATATAGATTAAGTGGGTAAATATTATTAGCTGTAAAAACCATACCAATTATTAGTCCGATAGTGGATACCCATTTTATATACCAATCTTTAGTATGTAATGGGGTATGTTTTATAACAGTTTGTTTCTCTTCCACTAATCCCACTCACACGTTTTCATTAACTTTTGCATTTCAGTTTTACCAACTATCTTCATAGCCTGTTGAATATCTTCTATTATCTTTTCAACATTAAGAATATCTTCATCATTAGTTTTATTACCACGTACCCTAGATAAAATCTCTAAGGCTTTAATAGCACTATTCGTATGTCCATGTCCCTTGGCATAGCTATATTGATTTTCTAATTCAGAGATTACATCTACATCTGTAGTCATCTCCTGTTCAGCATCATAGATGCGCTGTTGTATAGCTTCTTCTTGAAGTAATCTACTGCCCTGATTACGTGCAGATCGTTCACTATAGCCAGCTAGTCTAGCAGCCTCAGAAGCATTACGAGTTAGGATATAATGTTGAACAAATAGTTCTTGCTTTTCATTTAGCATTAGTGTAGTTCCACATGAAAGCTTTCACCACACCCACACATAGATTTAACATTAGGATTCTCAACCATTAGGCGTTGACCAAATAAATCTTTTTTATAATCCACTTCCATACCAGCTAGATAAAGTACAGACATCCCATCTAAGATCAAGTGACCAGTATCTAAGTCTAGAATAATATCTTCCTTTTCTGTTTCCAGTTTTTCCAGTGGTTCCCAATCATAAGTAAATCCAGAGCAACCTCCTCCCTTTACAGATAACCTTATAGCTTTAAAATTATTCTCTGTAATAATAGAGGATAGGTGTATGTCTGCTTCTTCTGTAAGAGTTATCATAGACTTCGTTTCATATTCTCTCTAGCTTTACCCTTAAACTTCTCCGCTGATCTCATTGCTCCAAGACCTAGAAGACTAAGTGTTAAGCTCATTAGTCCTTCAGTAGGAATCATAGGTATAGTGAGGTCACTACCACTAACAGCTAATCCCCACACAAATACAGGTTGGAAAACAAACTGCCAACCTAAACCAAAGGCACAGATCCAGAGGATAGCTGGTCTAGCTCCACTCACAAAGAGGCTTGGATGCTTTGCAGCTTCTACATTGGCTTGTGCTTGAGCTAAGTCAAGGCTAACCATCTGTTGTTTTAGTTCAGCATTAAGTTTAGTCTTTAAGTCTTTATCTTCTACAAACTTATCTAAGACTTTACCTGCTACCCCAATTACTGACTCTGCTATTCCAAACATGATACGTCTACCTCCAAATCATTTTTATTAATGTATTCAAATTCAGGAGTTTCTTTCTCTACTTCTTCGTCTTCTTCTTCAACTTCATCAATATCATAATGATCAATTAATACATTTAACTTTTCTTCAGCAGCAGCAATTAAAGTTATTTGAGAATCTACAGCCTGAACAATATCAGGATGCTCTCCAATCCCTGCTGGATTGTCTAAGTAAATTTGTATATTAGCTTTAGCTAAAGCAATATTAGCTTCATATAATTTTTGTAATGCTTCTAACATGGTAAGAACTCCTTATAATTTTTAACTTTACTCATACGAGAATTATCCCATAGTTTACGTACCAGGGTATTTTCTCCATGCACAGTGATATCCATATCAACATCATCCCTCTCAAATAGTTTCTCACAATCCTGTGCCATTGCAAGTAACTCTCCTGTAGTCCAGAACTTATGATCATCAACGGTAACATTCATAAACTTAGGTCTACCATCTCTCTCTTTCTTTTTCTTATCTTTCTCAGAAGGTTCTGGAATAATACAGTCATAACCAAAGAGATCAAAGGTTCTAAAGCCTAGTATATGCATCATACCTATAGCTCTCATAGCCGCACAAGTTCCACCTGTAATGAAGGTAGTATCAGGTGGTATATTAAACTCCTCCGAAATATTAATCGTATTGTTTTGAATAGGTTGTCTTTTATCTGCTTCGGCACGTAGTGTTTCGGAGAAGGCATGCCATCCCCATACTGTAGCTTTCTGTTTATTTAATAGTCTGGTTACAGATGGATTAGTCATTGAAGCTAGGAAGAATATAGTTTTAGGATCAACCTTATGGAATAAAGTCTTCCGTATAATACCGTGTGTAGACTTCCCACTCAATGGTCTTGGGTCTAGTATAACACAACCCCACGGTTGTATGCCATGTTTAAGTAAGTGAGGATAGGAATGTTTAACACAAACAACACGAGTGTTATCTTGTCTACTAAGTTCTCTAACGTGTTTCCAATCCGTACTGTCTCCACCAGATACAATGATTACTTTATCTGCGTGTGCTCTACCTTTTTCTAACCAGTTATTTATCAGCTTTAAATTCTTTTTAATATTACCCACAAGGTTCTCATCAGGTACACAGTCTTTAGGAGTGACATGAATAGGAACTTGCATTACTTTAGTAGTTAAATCGTCAACATCAGAATTGGTTAGCATTACTGCTAGATGTGTATGACCACCTTCTCGCACCCAATCACCTGATGGTAAGATATACTTACGGTTCTCTGTAGCTTCTATAATACGATTAACCTCACGGAACTCTTCAGCCACACAGTTACCTTCTTTATCAGCCGTAAAGAAATCATCAAAGACTAATACTGGAATATGTTTTAATTTATTATAATCATTCTGGACCGTAGCTGTACTATGTCCACCATCAATATAAGCAAGGTCAGCTTCTACTCCTTCCTTTAAGGTTGTGTTTGTATCTCCTTTAATTAAAGTATAAGTGAAGGTTTTATTTCTATCCTTCTTCATCTTATCCTTAAACTCATTAAGATGTTTCTCTATATCCTTTTTAGCTACAATTGTTTTAGCATTAAGTTCTTTAGTACTTAGTTCTTCATTCCCATCTTCAAATAAGTCATAACCTATGTAATGAAAGTCATCCCTGTTTTCAAAGGACGCAAGAGCCATTTCAATAGCACGTTGTCCTATCCAAGTTCCTGTCTCCACTACTTTAGCTGGTTGGTATTGTCTTATAATATCAGCTAACTGTTTATATCTTTGGGCAGGTGCAGCAGGTTTAACTTTTGGTTTATCTTTTCTATCACCTTTAAGATGCTCCATAAAATCACTAAGAGGGAAAGACTCAAAAGCTTGCTTACCTTTAGTCATGTCTTTAATATCTAAATGACCAGTAAAATCTTGTACCCTCATACCATGAGCACGATAGATAGTAAGTAATCTTTCAAAGATAAATCCATCGTGCCATTCACGATAGTTTAAAACTTCACCTGAATTATAAGCTCCACGTAGATCACCAAGTAAATCTAAAGGACTACGATACTTTAGATTGAAAGCCATAAAGGATGTTTCACTGTAGTCAAAGTGCTTACGTCCAAGAAAAGCTAACTCTGCTTTAGGGTTAAGGAAGTTATCTAAGTCTTTGGAATTAAACTCTTTCTTTGTAAACGTATCTGCATCCAACCAGATACACCAGCCAGGATTACGGCTATCATCAGCTAACTCAAATGCTAACTCTGTTAGAGCAAAAACTTTATGACAGAATTTAATTGCATCTAGTCTAAAGTTATATTGTATCTGTCCCTTTTCTGTGCCATCATGTTCTGAAAAGGTTTCCCTAAAAGCTATCATCTCTGTAACAAGATTAAGATTTCTATATTCAATATGATCACAACGTGGAACATCATGCTTGTCTATATCAAAGTCATGGTAGTAAGCTGTAAGTTTTAAAGGAGACTTCCAGTTTCTTGCGGCAGTCTCCAACATTTTCATACCATAAACTTTTAAACCCTCTTCATTAAAAGAGGTAACAAAATTATACATCCTTGAGTCCTTCTTCAATTACTATTTTATCTTTTAACTCTTCCCATTCTTTACTATAGGTTTTATCTATATCTCGTTCAGGTTTCCAAAGATCAAACCAAGGACCACCTGTAGTAAAGTGTACATTCTTTGGTATGATGTGATCAGGGGAATGACCATCTAACCAGTTCCATTCTTCTGGAATTTCTCCAAGTGGAAACTGTGTTGGCCTACCACGTTCCCAATTATCCATCCATTGAAAGTTATGTAACCACCAACCTGACTTCGTATTAACATCATCCACAGTTAGATTAGCGTGGACAGGATGGCTACAATTCCAAAGCATAAAACTTGACCAGTTCTTTTTAGAGTAAGACTGTTGTACTTGGTTATCCATTTTAAATCTAGCGTCTGGATAATACTGATGCCAGATACAGGATAGCCCATGTACAGGGTCAGAATACTTTTCAAATACTTCCATGATATCAGAGCGTACTAACATATCACAATCCATAAAGATTGCGTATCCATCATACTGATTTAGATGAGGGATTAAAAATCTAGTAAAACTGAAGTCAGTGGAAAAAGGTTTATTATCAACTAGATCAATCTTTTGGGTACTATTTATTTCTTGTGTCCAAGCTCTGCGATATAATCCTGCTGATCGTAGTGCTGTTTGATCTAATTTAACTATGTTGAGTTGGCTCTTAGAAGTATCCTCTAAAGATTTCACTAAGGTTTGAAATGCTAACTCTTCTCGTGGATCATATCCAATATAGATAGTTGGTTGTCTGTGATACATAAACCTTTATTTCCTTTCTTATTCCGTTTTATGTTCAAGTGCAGGTAAAGATTCTTCTACCGATTTACGGTGAGCTTGTAACTCTTCTATTTGAATATCAATAGCTTTAAGAGTTCGTTCTTTTTTTTCATATTCAAGTTCTTTCATCTTATTCTCTGATACCACATAGACAGTAGATGGTCTGTGTGAATGCCTGTACCAACCACTATCCTCAAACATCATATTAAAAAAATCATTATAAAAAGTTCTATACATTATAAACTCCTTTTCAAAAGCAAGTTAAAATTAAGGAAGCTATCCTATTGTAGCAATAACTACCCTATGATAGCTTAATTGTATCAAATTATTTTAGTAATGTCAAGCTTTTTTTATAGAATTTTTAGAGTGTGTATAACAAACATCGCAACATGAACTGATGTATATACCACTAAAAAAGTAGTTAGCATTTTAATCTCCTATAAATCTAGAATTAAAAGATCAGATGTGGCTCGTGATTTACATACCGTTAAATAATTATCACGATCTAATTCATCATGCCCCAAGACATCCCTATGATCCACTTCTCCTTCCAAATATTTAGTTAAGCAGGTCTGACACATACCTTCACCACAACCAAACTCATGCTCAATACCATTCTCCCATAGTACATCCAAGATTGTTTTATCTACTGGGACTAGGTACGTATCTCCTGTACTATCTATTTTTATTTTAAATTCTTTTTCTTGGATCATAACATTACCTATGTTTTATTTTCTTTATTAGTAGGCGTAGTATTTATATACCCTTCTGTCTTAGCAAATTCATTTAGTAAATTATCTCCACCATATCTATCTCTAGGTTTCTTTGGTATCTTTGGTGTATGTCTTGGTCCTCCTAGATAGTTAGGGGGAATTTGTCTATATCCTTTAAGCCACATAACTAATGATGAAATCATATTTATCATTATGAACACTCCTTCTGTCCTGTATCAGGATCAATAAAGCAAGCTACTCCATTAGCTTCTTCCTTAACGGCTGGCTCACTTTTATTTAGTATACCATATCTTTTCCCTGCAAGTCTAAAGGTTGTTACTCCTTTTAATCTACCCTTCCATCCCTGTAGGTATACATCTTTAAATTCATCAAAGGTAACACTATCCCCTATATTAATCGTCTTTGATACAGCACTATCTATATAAGGTTGGATGGCAACCTGCATTTTAAGATGATCATCTACAGTTAAGTCCTCTGTTGTTTCTGAGGCTATCCCATGCATAGCATATACATAATCTTTTAACTTAACTATCTGTGGTCCTTGCTCTGTTATTAAAGTTCTATCTAACTCATGCGTAAAGACAGGTTCAATACCACTACTAATATTATCAGCCGTGAAACTGATGGTTCCAGTTGGAGCAATACTAGTCAAATGACTATTACGCATCCCATGTTTAGATATCTTTTCTTGTAAGTCTGGTGGTAGTTTTTTAATAAAATTACCTGTAAGATAATCAGGCTTGTAAAGAGAGAACGCTCCCTTCTCTTTAGCTAACTCACAACTAGTTTCGATAGCTGTATAACATAAAGTTCTACCTATCTTTCTAGTAAACCTAACGGCACTTTCTGAACCGTAACGTAACCCTACAAGAGTAAGACAGTTAGCAAGACCTGTTATACCTAATCCCATACGTCTTTTATTCTTAGCTTCCGTTTCTTGTTCTGGTAATGGGTAACGTGTACGATCAATAACATTATCCATAGCTCTAACTACATGGGGAATATCTGCTTTGAATAGATCAAAGTCAAAGTGATCATCCTCTACATACTTTACTAAGTTAAAGCTACCTAATAAGCAAGCCCCATAAGGTGGAAGAGGTTGTTCACCACAGGGATTGGTAGCAGCAATAGTTTCACAATAATAGAGAGGGTTATCTTGATTGATCCTATCTATAAACAGAACTCCTGGTTCAGCCCACTCCCAATTAGCTCTCATAATCTCATCCCATAATGCTCTAGCATTTATCTCTTTATATATCTTATCATTAAAGGTGAGGTTAAATGGTGTGTCTTTTATAACACTCTGCATAAAATCATCAGTCACTCCAATAGAGATATTGAAGTTAGTGAGTTGGTCCTGGTTCTGCTTGGCTCTAATAAATTGTTCTATGTCTGGATGATCCACACGTAGAACCCCCATCATCGCACCACGCCTATGACCAGCCGATACAATTGTTCTGCAAACAGCATCAAAGATGTGCATGAAAGATACAGGACCACTAGCGGAACTATCAAGACTAACAATACGATCACCATTAGGACGTATAGAACTAAAGTCATAACCAATACCACCACCTCTCCGCATTGTCTCAGCAGCTTGCGTGGC
>CEUX01010166.1_pt1 | contig 11969 bp, 9 predicted proteins | sample 531361 | NCBI WGS metagenome assembly CEUX01 (sample SAMEA2622736, study PRJEB7988) | marine metagenome | isolation source: saline water (ENVO:00002010), including
TTGTGAGCAAAGCCCTCTGCTCCTGGTGTTTCTTCCATTTCTGATAATTTCGTTTTTAAGTGTTCTATTTCTTCCACTAAACTTGTTACCATATCTTTAGACATTTCAACTTTTTCATCTTCAGCAACTTCTTCTTCAACTGATTCTTCAGTTTCCACAGACATATTTTCTTTATCTGCTTTTAAATCAGCTACAGCATCTTCAAGGTTTTTGATTCTTATTTCCATACCTTTCCAATCTGCTACATCTGCTTCTTCTGCCATTTCTTCTTTTTCTTCCGATGCTTCTACATCTTCAGCTTCTTTTTCTTCGCCCATATCCAAGATTTTGCCATTATCATCAATGGTTAATTTTGCTCCATCTTCCATAGTATATGAACCTGCTGACAAAGGACTTGCATCGCCATCATCATTTACTACAAAGACTTCAGAGCCAATCATAAATTGTTCATCTTCAGTAGCTACAACTCTGCCATCATCTAATATCATTTCGGCATACATTTTAACTTCTTTAGATTCTTTATTATCAATAGACAATAAAGTTTTGATTTTTTCTAATGTTTCTTTCATTGTATAAGAGATTTTATAATTATATATAATTAAATTTATATTTGTTTACAGGCTACCTATTTATAGTACCCCTTTTTATTGCCGAACAGATTTTAGCAGCAGACTTTTCTCCATACTTTTTTTTCATATCAGCGATACATTGCTTCCAAGGATATTTAGCTAACGCCCTTTTTGTAATGTATTCTTTCATTAGCTCAAATTGGTCTTTTTCATCTTGAGCTATAATCATTCTTATTCTATCTAATAAATCTTCATCAGATAGTACATCTTCTTTTGTGTATTTCTTTTTCTTTTTATATTTCTTCTTTTTAGAAGCCTCAATTAGTTTGTCTGTAAAGTACCCCTCAATACTAAATCCTCTTACTTCTTTATTTTTTACTTTTTCCCAAACCTCATCATTATTCACTTTCATTTTTACGAACCAAGTTCCTGTAGGCATTTTCTCAAATCCAAATTGTGAGGATTTGTCATATTTTTCATCTTCCTTAATCCAGCTCTCTACAACGCTTAATCCATCAATAGGTAGCTTATGCTCGTAAGTAGCACTATTGTTTCTTAAACTGCTCATAAATAACTCCTGTGCTTGTTTAATAGTTTCTTTACTAAAATACACTACATACTCTTCATTTTCTTCTTGGTCAAATCTCGGTATTTCTTTTTCAGGAATGAGAACAGCACCCACGAGGGTTTTCTTTTCTTCATCTAATTTTGCTAACGATAGGAAATTGTCTTTATTGAAGAATACCCAATTTTCTTCTATGGCTGGAAATTCAACGAGGCTGATTGCCTCTACTCCAAACCTTTCTGATTCTTCATCTATGATTAATTCTACTAATCTTTTTACTTTTTTTTCTGCCATTGTATTATTATATATTAAAAGTTAATATTTTGTTTACAGGGTCGCCTGTGTATTAATCTCTCCCTGTAGTGTTTGAGCTGTACTAATATCTGATTCTACTACATACGCTTGTATTGGTGGGGAATCAATATCGCCTAATTGTCCAACTATTCCACCTGGAACATCCCCTGACATATCTCCACCTAAACTTCCACCTGTATCAGAGATTGTTTCTGTTGAGCCAGGTACTTTTGTTTTTGCTATTTCTGCTAAATTTTTAGCACCTGTGGCTATAATTAATCCTGCTTGTATCCAGCCAAATGGAGTTCCTTTATATGTATTTAAGGCAGCAGTAGCTGCAGAATAAGTGGACATAATTGTTTCAGCACTTGCTAAAGCCTTATATGATGCTGTTCCTTGTTCTGTTAGTGCTACAGCTTTTTGCATAGAATCTGAAGCACCTTGAGCAATTAGCTTTTGTTTATTCTTTTCTATTTTTATTTCTTTCTTTGCTTGTTCCTTTCCAAACTTCTCCATAAGAGCATAAAACTTCCTTACACCTGCAAGTCTTTCATTCTCATACTTTTCATCTATTGCCTTTAAAGTTACTGCTTCTTCTATCCTTAATCGCATAGTATCAAAAAAACTATTTTCTGCCAATCCATATAGCTCATCATACTTCTCTTTCGTTTCTCTAATCTCTTTTTGTTTAGCTGTTTCAAAATGCTCATTCAACTTTTTCTCTGCTTGTAATACTAAATCTTCTTGAGTTTGGTTAAAACCTTTAGTTTGGTCATTCATTAAACGATTAAATTCATTCATTGTATCAGCCCTATGTTTTTTATAATCTGACCTTATTTCATCGGATTCAGATTCCAGCCTCTCTATTTCTGCTATAGTTACATTTATTTGTTCTTGAATATAATCAGGATACATTTCTTGTCTACCTTTCTTAAATAATTCATCTAACTCATTGTGTAAATTCCATATCCTATCCGTTAGGGATTCTTGTCTTGCCTTTTGTTCTTGTTCAATAATTAATAGTTTTGCTGAAAGTTCTTTTTTAAGCATTGACATAATTTCCAAATGAGCATCTTTGGCAGCATCAAGCTGTTCATTTATAGACCCTTTTATCTCCTCTTTTATGTCTAAATCTTTGTTCTGTAATTTTAAAAGTTTTTCTAATTGTGATACTCTTTCTTCATCTGCTGTTTTCTGTAAATCTATCCGTTCTTGCTCTAAAGAGTTTAAGTTTGTTAATTGTTCTGACCTCTGGCTTGTTATCCTTTCATCAATTTCAGCAAGTTTTACTTTAGCATCTATTAAAGCAACCTGCTTGTCTATATTGTCTGAATCTAACCAAAGCTCTTTCTCGGCTAATTCCAATGCCTGTTTAGCAGCCTCTGTTTCTACTTCCATCTGCTCTTTTAATACTTCTCCTAATCTTTCATTTGCCTTTATTCTTTCATCTATTGTTAGTGAGGTATCATCTCTTAATTGTCTTTGTATTTCTGCTTCTTTTTGGTATTCTAATTGCGTTAAGGCTAATTCTGCGTTCATTAATTTCACTTCATTTCGTAGCCTTACCAAAGTGTCTGCAAATTCATTGTTTTGCTTTATATTTATTGTTCCCAATCCCAATAAATCTCCAAAAAAATTAATAGCTTGTATGGCATAGTCTATTAGAGTTTGGAAGTATGATAATAAACCAGATATAACCTCACCTAACCCCTTAAATATAGGTTGTAGTTTTATCATCATCTTGGAAAACTTATCCATTACTTGCTGATTCTGTGTAAATACCTGCGTAAGACTTGCCATTAAAGCAACAATTAAGCCAATCCCTGCAGCCTTTATAGACCTGCCCACAAACTGAAAACCTCTACCAACCATTTTTAATCCACCTGCTGCAACTTTACCCCCTATACCTACTTTCTTTAAGCCTGTACCAACCTCATCTATATCTTTCTTTGCTTTTTCAGCTTTTACCCTAAATATTAAATCTAAAAATTTCTGACCTATCATAATATTAATGCTCTTTTTAATTGTTTTTTAACTTTCTTAAAATCTTTTGTGTATTCTTCTTGTCCATAAACAAAATGAAATTCCTTTCCCTCTAATTCAAATTTGCTAATCATCTTTAAAATAAGTGGAATCATCTTTACTGCTATATTAATTTCTTTTAATTCCATTCTAAAAAATTTGCGTTTTGTAATAGTATTCTGTCATCATTTTGGAATATAGCAAAATCAGATATATAGGAAAATTTATCTATCCTTTGCATTATTAACTCCAATTTCGCAACCCACTTAATTTTATAATCAGCAGATGATGATGTAATAGTTAATTTTAAAAGATTAGTGTCTGCATTTACACCTGTAATGTTTATTGTTGGTGCAGGGAAATTAGTATCTCTATTTGCTTTTAAAACAATACCCCCACTTGCTCCTACATAATCTATTACACCATCAATATTTTTTATTATTGTATCATACTGAAAATGTCCTGAATCTCCTACATTAGTATCATTATCTGCACCTGCTATTGTTCCTATTAAATCCATTTTCATATAAGCCATAGTATTATTAGGTGGCTTCATTTGAGAAGTAGGTGTCATATTTCTTAATTCTACTGCTGTATTGTCCTCTGATAAAGCTGATAGAAATATTGTTGCATATAAACCTCTTTCAGATGCTGGTAAATTTATCCTATTTGCAATCGTATTGCTTGGCATAGGTAACATACTCATAAATGGAACATCTTCAACCTCTCCAAAAACATCTTCAGGAGTAGTTGTTCCACTTGGATTGGTTATTGATATGGTTAAATTCCAATAACAAGTACCAACTCCTGTAGCTTCATTGGTTTGCACAAAAGTCCAATCAGGATTTAACTCTTCACAACAAGTATTTGTAATAGTAACAGCACCACCACTTGGATTAGAGGGGTCTACAAAAGTAATAGTTCCATTTAAATTAAATGTAGATGGCTCTGCTGCACAATCATAGGACAATTTTTCAACTACTTTTAATAGTGTTACTTTTGTACTTTTATTTCCACCTGTTAAATACCCATCAATACTTAATATTCTCCATAAAGTGTTTTTAATATAGTATGTGTTTTTAAAAGCATTAGCCTCAAACTCCCTTATGTCATCAGGAGTTAAATACAAATAACACTCCATTATCCTTGCTTCATCACTATATACCTCATTTATAAAACTTGCCCAATACTCCTTAAAATATCCCCTTTGTGTTGTATTATCTCCAAAAGCATTAGCAGACCAAGAGGGTGCTATAAATCTTGGGCTTACCCATCCCCATAATAGCTGTTTAGTAGTTGAAGTGATTCCTGCTGAATCCGTAACATCATCCAAGTCATATTGACTACATATAGGGAATTTTCCATCTGTAGCTCCTGTTTGGTCGGTAGCGTAAGAAGTCCAAACCTCATCCTGAAAACCAAAGGCAGAAGATAATATTTTAAAATCTAATGCTACATTAACATCTCCAGGTACTAATTCAGTATTAGTATATCCATCTACTGTCTTGGGAGTTCCCCCATAATAGAATAAACTTGGTTTTTGTTGGTCTAATACATACCTTTCTCCATTATCATTAATTCCGTATTTACTCGCAATAACATAAGGATTATAATTTGTTGTAACTATATCCCCATCTCCATTTCTTGTAGGTAGCATTTGTGATATAAAGGGTGTGAATACACTAAAATTATTAAAATCTCCACTTACAAAGTCATTTAGATTTTCTCTTATATTAGCACCATATACTTTGTCGTATTTTTCAAAATAACCTTTATTTAAATAATCATCATTTTGTTGGTCTTGAAAAATTAAAAATTTATTTTGAAGCTCATTAGTAGGTTTTAATAATTGCTCTTTAGATAAGTCTAATTTATCTGTCCAATATTTCGTGCTTCCACCTGATATATAGTCTTGATAAGGCTCTATGATTAGATTATATTCATTATCATTATCATTTACTATTACTAAATTAAATCTGTTTATCAAATCTTTTATAAAATCAGCTTGTGTAATATCAGGCATATTTTGAGCCATTACTACAGTACCATTTTCTACACCATTACCAAAAAAGGTTTGACCACCATTTATTGATTGAATAGTAAAGTTTTTTAATAAACAACTTAAATAGACATCTACATTTTCATTACCTGTAACGCCTGGACTTATTTCAGGACACATTACGCTAATCTTCCAAGATAGAGTACACCCTGAAATACCACTAACATCAGGAGCATTAAAAGATAGATTGTGCCATTCATTAGCACCAACTATTTGTTCTGTTTGGTCTATTACTGTGTTGGTATATACTCCTGGATAATCAATATACCATTTAATAGTTAATTCTACTTGGTTTACTGCCTGACCATCTGATGTAGTTCCATTAAATTGAAACTCAAAATCTGATTGTATATTTAAAACATTTCCATTTGTAATTCCCATTAATTCTGCTTGAGCTGGAGCTGGTATGGTAATATAATTTTGATAAAAAGATACTGTCGCAGGAACTTGAGGCACATATACATCCTCTAATACATAGCTATATAAACTCGCCTCATCATAGTTTATTGTATTACAGAAAAAGCTAAATGTATTATAAACCCAATAAGTAGTTATATCTTGATAATTGCCATAAAAATTCTGTGTAACTGTAGAATTATATGAAACGCTAAAATTTAACCCTGTATATTCCGTATATGTTTTTGGGTGTTCATCAGCAAGGGTCATAAATAATCTGGCAAAGTATGGATATGTAACACCCCCACAGCTTACACAATCCCCATTTGAATCGTAACACCCTGCACTACCATCTCCTTGAGTACAGGCTTCTCCAATAAATGTTCCATTTTGATTTATACCAAGAAATGAACTTGTAATAGTATATCCTGCTTTCTGTGCTATAATATAAATCAATCTACGAAGCCTAATTGCTGGTTTCATATTACCAGGTTGCAAAATACCATACTCATTGAGTATATCTGTCCAAGAAGAAAAGCCCACTATATTATCTAAATAAGATGGGGGAGTAAACATTGAATCTGAATAAGGTAATGTAGTATGTCCATAATCAATAATGGGGTACATTACATCTTTATCTGCAACACTATTTATTGTGGTTACGCCTGTAGTCCAACTATCAACAATGTTTTTGCAACTCAAATAGTGGTCTAATTGGTCATCTATTACATAGGTAACTTCTCCATCAGCACCTACTTCTAACTTATTTTCAAAAGCCTTTTTTAATTTCTTTCCTTTAATATCAGAAAAAAAGTTCCCTATATTACCAAATAATACTATTTCATATAATTGAGCATTTAAATATATTTGTTTTAATTGTATGTAGCCTTTCATTTGTGGAACACTATCTACATATACCACCATATTAAATTTATACTTTGAATTAAAAACCAAAGTATCTAAATTAACATCAAACCAATTCTCAAAAAATTTATTATTTCTATCCGTAAAAGGCAATTTTACTGTCTGGGAATAACTTCCTTTTCTTTGGTCAGGGTTTTTTATATCTAACCAATTAAAATTAAGAATAACATTTGGGCTATCCTTTAAATCAAGCTCATATTGAGTTAAATTATAAGGGTCTGCTATTGCTATTGATGACCTTTTATAAGCTACTAATCTTACATCCATTAGTTATTTGTTCTTATTTTGTTTGAATACTCTAAATTAATAGTGTATTGAATTTTAATTTTATTATTAACGCTTGTTTTTTTAGTGTATGTTTTATCCGTTACTATAACAGGGTACACCATAGAGCCTCTTGCTAATATCTGAACATTAGTAGATGTAAATAATTCTTCTAACCAAGCACCCTCATCTTCATTTAACCAATCACTATTTATAGTCAGCTTTCTTTTAGCATCTGTATATAATGCCTTTTTACCTGCATCATAATTTTCATAGCTAAAAGTAGATGTATCCCAAGTTCCCACTACTGCTTCTCTATATTGCTTTTCTATATCTACGCTTTCTGTTGATTTGCCTCTGAAGTTCATATAATCCCAAGCACCTAATCTATTTAACCAAGCCAATCTAATATTGTCAAATCTCGTACAGCTTTGGTGTCTATCATCTACATTTGTTCCACCACCATATTTATAAAAATAATAATATTGTGTTTCTTGAGTTCCATCTACTGCTGCACCCCATACCCTATAATACACCCATCCTGCATTTGCACTTGGTCTTGCATCTGTGTCATCAGCTTGGGTTTGTAGGTTTTTAGTTCCACAACCAATATATAGTAAGCTATTTTTAACATCATCAGCAGTTGCTATACCACCCCCTGCTATTTCATTTACAAACCAATGTGTTCCTATAGTTGTACCATCTGCTTGATGGTAAGATACATACACCCTAACTATAGAATCTATATCAGATGTAATTAATCCCTTGTTTAAAAATGCCAATGTTAGCTCATCCTCATTATCTGCTGAAGCATCTCCACCCCTAACAAATTGTATTGTAGGTGCATTTGTCAAAAACTTTTTTGCACTTGTTCTTGGAAGAAAAGCATATAAAGTTCTTTGTGAAGTAGCTACATCTAATCCCCCCTCTTGAGTTCCATTAGCTGCAAATGGTGTTGTTGCATTTATAACATAAGAAACATTAGATAAATATGTTCCTGTTGGGTCTAAAGTTTCTACAGGAGATGTAGTTTGACTTGTTGCCTTTTCATATCCTGCTGAAATTCTAACCCCTATTATTTGGCTTTGATTTGATGAGAATGGTCTTGCTGTATCTTTTACTCCAACTGCGTGTATAGAACTATTAGCACCTGTTTGAGTTGTGAATGTTCCTGATGGATTTTCTATAACACTTGCCTCTTGTGTTTCTATATAACTATTTATTATTTTAGATATATCTGCAATAGCTACAGATGCTGAATTTTTAAATAACTTTATTTTTGCTATTGTTGAAAATGTACTCGCATCACTTGGGTCTGATGTACTTATTTGTACTTGTATTATATATCTAAATTTAGATGCACCTGTTATTGCTCCATCACTTTCCTTTACTACATACACCATAGGTGCATTAGATGCTGTTATTTGGTTTGGTTGTTGTTCTATTGAGTATGCCATTTTATTTCTTTGTTTGTATTAATACCTTGCTTGGTAATTTGTCTATCAGTTTACCAAAGTCTAATCTAAATGCTTCTGTAACTTCATCAGGAAGCGTTTTAAGAGCATCTGTCACAGGCTTTGTATAAAACATTGTTCTTTCTAATCCACGCCTTTTAATGGAATACCCTATTGCAAAAGCTAATCCTATTTCATTCATATCCCCTAAGCTAATAGGCTTATTCTTAATCCACCCTCTAATAGCATTTACTAAATCTCCTTTTGGATTATCATACTTAAATTTAAAATCACTACCTGCTCCTCTTGCTACCCCTGTACCACCTCTTACACTTTGCTCTCCTTTTGCTGTTCTACCTTTTTTAGCTCCACCTGTTCCCCTTACACCTTGGTCTACAAATTGCCAATAATCCTCTGCACCACCAAACTCAAAACCTAAAGTAATTGAGCTTTTATCGGTTTTCATAGTATAATGATAATCATTAAATAAAGTACCCTCTCTTGTTCTTTTTTTCTTTTTGTTTAGTATTGCCCTACCTTTTTTAATTACATTAGAGCCAAAAGAAGTCATAGCCTTTTCTACATTTTTGGCTTCTCCTTTAATGTATTTTCCATCTGTACCTCTTAATTTAAATACTACTGCCATTATGTATTAGGTGCATTATCAGATGGCTCTATGGGAGCATTACAAAGGTTATTAGCATTATTTACTTGTATAGACATCCCTGCACTCCATCCTGTTAGAATATTAGCAAATCGTGCAGTAAAAGGCTCTGTGCTTATTGGTAATTCTAATACTGCCTCATCAGGAACATAGCTAAACTTTTTATTAATATCTGCTCCTGAAGTTTGTACAGATAAATTTTGCCTAAATTCTGCTATTATATCTTGTGTTGTTTGTAGCGTGTTTGTCCATACTATATTTCTATTACTTAAATCTTCTTTAAGCATATCTAAAACAAAAATGGTAAATGAGTAGGTTAGAACACCCATATCAATAGTAGCTGTTCCAGGCTCACAATAAAGTATAGGAAAATCTGATTGGTCAAGTTTGTTTACATCTACCTCATCTAAAAAGCCTGAATGAAAAGAGTTTATTAAATAATGATTAGTAGCTATATTGCTAAAATCATCTATTATGTTTTTGAATGTTACCATAGTTATTTTTCTGTATATTATTTCTGTCTTGTTGGTAGCATAAATAGGTTAATACTAAATATAACTCCAATTCCGTTATCTTTTTAATGTTTAAAATATTATCATTTGCTAATGAAAATATCAAATTATACCACCCCCATTTGCCTGTCAGGCTGTTTTCCTCCTCTTCATCCTCTCGCTTTTCAAATATTTGCCCAAAGCGTTTGGTAGTAGTTTCCCTAAACGAAAAAAAAAACTCAGAGCTGAAACTGATGGAAGTATTGGGAAGTCTAAAAACTCCTCTTCTATTTCTTCGCTTGGCTCATAAGCCTCTATACTATACCTTGTTTTAGTTTCTTTTACTATTGGTCTATATAGTATGCTCATTATCTTGTGTATGTTCTTCTCTGCTTCCTTACAATATTGCTCTATATCAATATACTCTCCTGCTGTTATCTCACTAATATTAGGAATAAAGCCATATTTTTTCCCATTCCAATCCACCTTTTTTACAAGCTCTTTATCATCAGGGATTTTTGTTTCTAAAAAATTAAGTGTTTTAACTATCTCGTTTAAACTCTTGACTTCTAACTGCTCTATCATTTCTTTCTCCAATCCACAAATAACACTCAATACCTCTAAATTAAACTCCTCTTCATTTAATTTCTTTTTTTTAGCTTCTTGGAACTTCTGATACATCCGTATGGTTATTCCACTCCAATCGCTTGGTATTGCTACTCTCCTTTTTTTTCTTTCCATTTTAATAGTATATATAATTTGTTAATAATCGTTTATAAATATAGTATTTGCCACTATGATTAGTCATTAGCTTATTTAAGGCAACATATCTAACAGCATCAATAATATGGTCTTGTTGGTTAGTAGCAGGTTTATTTACTATGTGTCCGTTCTTGTCAGTAAGCCATTTATAGTATTTAAACTCGTTTAGTGTATTTATACTATTCTTTGTTATATGTAGCTTAAAACGCCTTAAAACATCTATTCCCATATTAATAGAATCAGAGCCTTTTTTAGCACCTTTAATATTAAAGTTTTGTCTGTGCAGTTCTTCTATTGATTTAGGCTCTGCTGAATCGGCTATTATTTCTGTTTGTCTTGTGATGTTTAATTCCCTTAACTTTTCTGCTATATCTTGGTTTGTTAATCCCTTGCTATATATTAGTTCATTAATATACAAATCATCATTTAATTTAAATACTTCTGCTATTGCTGTAGGGTCATTACTATAGCCAAAGTCCATTCCAATAGCTATTAGGGTTGCTTCAGTAGGTACGCTATTAGCTATCTCAAATTGCCTGAATATAGTTTCTGTAGGTTGAGCCATATCCCCTAATCCATATATCTTCCAATAGTTACTATCTAATTGTTTAAGTCTTTCAATCTCCTTAATTGTTTCTTCAGGCAAAAAGGGGTTGTCTAAATAAGTAGATTTAATGAATGTACAATCTTCTCTATTCATTACATTATCATATATCCAAGAATAAGGGTCTGAAGGGTTAAAATCTAAATAGATGTTTTCTGTAGTTCTTAAACTTAACTGCACCCAATCCTCAAAGCTAAACTCATTTGCCTCATTAAGCCATAGTATATGTCTTTTACGACCTCTGATTTTCTGTGGCATATCCACACTAATGAACTCTATTTCATTATTGTTTAGCTTGTAAGTAAGCTCTGACTTATTATGATTATTAGGGTTGTATAAGTTGTGATGCTCTAATATGCTAAAAAAATCTCTATATGCTGTTCCTTTTAAGGCAGGTAGTGTTTTCCTACATATTGTATATACCTTACCTTGTTCCTGTAAGGCTTTCAAGATTATTAGCTGTGCTAAAGAATAAGTCTTACTGCTTCTTGTTCCACCTTGATTTACTACTATTCTGGTGGTCGCATTAAGATTCTTCTGAAGAACTATTGTTCCTTGTAGGTTTAACGATTTCAATTTCTATCTTATTTATTTTCTCTTCGTTAGAAGTAAGGTTTATGTCTTGTCTATGTATATAACCTCTTTTATGACCTTTGTGCTGTAAGTAAAATATAATACTCCTTTCCTTTTGGTTTTGTATATTCTTAAATAATTGGCTTTCAACAAAGTCTAATTTTACATTATCAATTTCATCTACTTTGTTTTTAAAATCCTCATCCTCTTTATACCATTTATAGAAACTTGACCTACTTATCCCTGCATTACTACAAGCTGTAGATATTATTCCTAATGACTTCTCTAAACTCTCTATTAACATTTTTTTCTTTATGTGTTCTTTTTT
>CEUX01212651.1_pt1 | contig 11952 bp, 13 predicted proteins | sample 531361 | NCBI WGS metagenome assembly CEUX01 (sample SAMEA2622736, study PRJEB7988) | marine metagenome | isolation source: saline water (ENVO:00002010), including
AATAATCCTAATTTTTACGACCATTGTTTTTAAGTTCTTGTATAAATGAAAATGCTATTAATTTAATTAATGATACAGATTGTTTTTGTATTCTTTTTTGATTTATTAATCTAATATATCTGAATGATTTGTTTGTTTTATCAAAATATATGTGTTTATATTTTAGTTTTTTATTTTTTTGTATAGGTCTATCAAAACCTAAATTACATTTATTACAAATAGTTTGTCTATAAAAACCTGTCTTATGGTCGTGGTCAAGACATCTCCATTGATTTTTTATATTTTTATTAAACTCTATATTACATAATTGACAATTATTTATACTCATATGTTCTTCATATAGTTTATCAAAATCATCAGATTTAACACCTTTATTTTTCCAATTATGAATAGAATGAGTTTTATGATATTTATAATGATTGCTTGACATTTTAATTTAATAGAAAAACAATTTCAAATTTATTCTACAATTTTTTTATAAAGTTTTATAAATTATTATAATTATTAAATGGAATCTATAACACTTTTAGATTGTAATGCTAAACAATCTTCACAATTTTTAGGAGGAAATACAAATAGTCCTGCACTTTTTACAAATAAACTAGGTAGTGGTATAAAAGTAGAAGCAGGTGATAAAGTATCTGTTCATAATTGTTTTATTAGTGAGATAGGAGCGGATGCTAATGCTATTCAAATAACAGATGAGTTTTTAGAAAATAAATCATTTACATATACAAAAATAACTAATCATGTTCAGGTTAATGGTTCTAATGATAAAATACTTGGATATGAAAGACAAACTGCTTCGAATATAACAACAACAGAAGAAATAAAAACTAATAAATTTTCAATATTAATTAATTATTATAAAAATAATAATGGTGAGAATCATTTTAATTTACCAAGATTGTTTGAACATAAAACAAATCCTAATTTATATACAGATTGGGAAGAATATTCAAGTATAGAATATGGACAGATGAATGGTTCATATAATTTAATAACAACTTTTAATGCAAGTTATAATGGTTCAAAAATGTCAGGATATTATGTAGATGAAGATGTTTTTTATTTTGATGTATTTAATAGAGGAGAAAATAAAGGATTACGTCCTAAAAATAATAATTCAAGATTTAAAATATTTATTGCTGAAGATACAAGATATGGTTCACAATCTGATGCTACATTAGATCCTCTGGTAAATGCTTCATTTCATTCACCATGTTTATTAAATTATTTAGAATATATTGAAAAAATAGATATTGAAGTTCCCGCAGGTTTTAAAAGTCCAGATGAAATAGCAGATGATATAACAAGACAACTTACAGCACAATCTCAACCACAAATTAATTATATAAGATCTAATGCTAATTATAATGCTAATGCTTCATTATCAACAGATAGAAGTTTAAATGTAGAAATAAACTCACCTACATATCACACATTCTATGCTTCATCACCATTTACTTCAAATAAAGATAAATACAATGCTTGGGTAAGTCGTGTTAATGGAAGTGATTCATATAATGCAAGTTCGAATCATTATTTATCACAATATCAATATATTGGTGTTAAACGTCCTGAATTATGGATGAGAGGTAGAGAGTGGGCAAGTTTTTATAAAGATTATTTAAATGTAAAGTTCCCAGGACAAGTAGATTATATTAGTGATGCTACTTTTACACCAATGGATGAATTAAATGCTTCTCAATTTTGGAGAACAAGCACAGAACCGAATGCGCATACAATAGAACTTGATTTAGAATGGGACAGAAATATTTTAGAAAAATTAAATGCGATTTTTATGGAACAAAGAAATCATCCAGAACTATTTACAAATAAATATAATCAATTAAATGGATATACAAATGTAAATAATTCAAGATTTTTACATATAAATGCTTTATCTGAATTAGATGTAATAAATAATGCTTCTGCTTATACAATAACTCTTGGAAATGATTATATGCTACCTAATGCTTCTGGTATTCGTTATCTACAATCAGTACCATTATTTTTTGATTTTAATCCTACATATGAAAATATTTATACAGAAGGATTGAGTTGGGAAGAAGGATACTCATTTGGATGTTTTAAAAAATATTATATAGGAAATGATGCTTATGTTAGTATAACTACTTCACATCTAGGAATTATTGAAGACAATGATTTAAATGCATCTTTTACAACAATACCAAATAATTTATGGGCAGTAAATAGAAATGGAAGTTCTACAAATACAAAATTATTAAGAGCAAGAATGGGTTGGGATGTTCATTTTAATTCTTATGGTAATGTATGTATTGGTTTAACAGATGGTTATGTAGATAAAGCAAAAAATGTAGCAGAATTGAGATTACAATTACCAACAGGATTTAATACAACACAATTAGATAGTTATAATTATGTTCAAAAAATATATTTAGGTGCTAATGAACCAAAATTACAATATAATAATACAAGCAATAGATTTGAATTATCAGATTTACATACATCAGAAAGAATACAAAATAGAAATGATGCTGGTGGAGTTGCAAAAGATGATAAACATACAGAACAAATAGTTCCAGAGTTTCCATCAGCAGGAGAAAAAGTTTATAAAGTAAATAAAAGATTATTTGATACAAATTGGACTACTGCGATGATGCCTTATAAATCAAATAGAATAACAGATTTAAGTGTTCAAGGACAAGATTATCAAGTAGATTTTTTAAATCCTAATTTATCACCATGGACGATCTATGACCAACTATCAGGAATAATTATAAAAGATTTTGGATATTCACAAAGTAAATGGAATAATGGATTTTGGGGAAGATTAGGTTTCGAATATAATCAATTTAATTCTTCAAGAAGTTCTACAAATGATTTAACAAATAGAGTAGGTAATTCTAATAAAAATGCTTTACCATACGCTATCACTAATGCCGATGTGGGACAAACTGCAACTATGGATTTTACTACTAATATTTTTGGTGCTGGATTATATTCACTACAACTACCAATCACTATGTCGTTTAATGCGAGTAATCATGGAGTCAATCAAACTCTTTATTTTAGAGATGCTTTATTATTTGAAAATTATCCTGCGATATCTGAAAGTGCGACAAGTGTAAAATTAACAGCACCAAATCTACCAAGAAAATTAATAAATCCATATTTTTGTATAAGGTCAGATATATTAGATAGTTCAGATTATATAGGAGGTGCTGATAGTGGAGAGTTATATCCAGTTATAGCAGTTGTCCCAAAAGTAAGTGATTATCCAGATTTTTTTGTAAATACAGCACCAGATATGGAGTTTGTATTCACAAAACCTAAAACTATAACATCTATTACAACATCTATACACGACCCTTCACAAGCATTAGCACAGGTAAATGATAGTTCAGCAGTTATTTATAAAATTACTAAACAAATACCTGATACTCAATTTAATATAATAAATCAAATATTAAATAATAAAAATAAATAAATTATTTAAAAACAAAACTATAAGAAGAATATGGAAATATTATCCACCCCAATTAAAAATTTTGAAAATTATATTTGTCGTTCAAATGGAGAAATATATAATTTAAAAACTAAAAGGATTATGAAAACTCATTGTAATAAAAAAGGATATCATACTATAGTATTAAAAACTAATGGTAGAAGAAGATGTGCTGGATTACATAGATTACTAGGAGAATGTTTTATAGATAATCCTGAAAATAAATGTGATATAGACCATATTGACAGAAATAAATCTAATAATGATTTAAGTAATTTAAGATGGGCAACACGTCAAGAAAACAATGAAAATAAAGGAATGTATAAAACAAATACTACAGGACACAAACATATTTATACAATCGGGACAGGTAATTGTAAAGGACATTTTAGATATAAAAGAAAATATAATAATAAATGGTATTATAAACAATCTAAAGATATAAATGTTTGTGTAGAATATAAAAAATATTTAGAAGAAAATATATTTATATAAAATATAATGATTGGTGAAATCTGTAAAAGTCCTAATTTAAATAAATTAAAAGAATTAAAAGATGAAATGGGTGATAAATGTAAAGTATATTGTGAGACAGGCGTTCTTTATGGTGGAAGTATAGTTTTACAAATGGAATCAGAAACTCCTTGTTTTTTTTATGGTATAGATTTGTTCACAGGATATTATGGAAATGCATACGACCCTCACAGAAAAGTAGATTTAACAAATCATTTAGATATAGTTAAAGAAAATATTAATAATAATAATCCAAATAATCATAAATATGAATTGATTAAAGGTGATTCGAAAGATATTACTATTTGTAATAATATTAATAAAAATATTGATTTTTTATTTATAGATGGAGATCACACCACGATGGGAGTAAGAATGGATTTTTTAAATCTTAAAGATAAAGTTAATAAAGGAGGTTTAATAGTATTTGATAATTATAATGACCCTTCCTGGACAGAAGTAAAACCAGAAGCAGATAGATTATATGAAGAATATCACCAAGATTTTGAGATAAAATTAGTTTATGGTCATATGTTAGTTCTTAAGAAACTTTAATTTAATAATAATGTAAATATTAAATCAAATGGTATTGAATATTTTTCTTGAAGTGTATAATTTTTATTTGTATATAATTTATTACCATTACCACAAGAACCAATATGTTTATTATTTATCATACTACCACAATTTTTATTACATAATAATAATTTTAAATCTTTTTTATTAGTCCATATTCTTGTTCTTTTTCTGTATGGTTTACCATACATACAATAATCACAATCATAATAAGGAATATTTAACATAAAATCTTGATTTTTTAATAATCCTGTTTGAGGATTTTCAATAAACCAATAATAAGGTTTAAAATAATCAATTATTTCTAATGTTTTTAATACAATTTTATTTGAACCTTCTATATCTCTTACACCTCTAGTTTTTGCTTTAGAATAGTGTGTGCATGGAGGAGATGCCCATATAATATCAAAATAATCTTTTGGATATTGTTTATAATTAAAATCTAAAATATTACAACAATGTGTAGGATTAGATTTTTTATTAATATCAACAGAGATAGAAGTCCAACCAATTTCATCACAAACTTTTCCTACAGATTTTGTTCCACAGAATAATTCTAAAATATTCATTTATTTATAAAAAGATATTATATAAAGAAAAATTATTTCAGGCATTATTTATAAATATTTTTTTTTGTAAATATTTTTTTCTATATAGTTGTAAAAATGCCGACTAGAAAAGAAAGTATGAGTTTTGTTCGCAAGTTCAAAGGTGCTTTACGTGAACAAGGACTAAAATCACCATCTACCATGTCATCAGGTGATTTACAAAAAGCAATAGATTCAGCAGTTGAAAAACTTCCTAACAACATTTCGAATGAATGGAAAAAGATGAAACTTAAGAGTGATCCTTCTCCAGAAGAAAAACAAAAAGTATCTAAAGCAATTAAAAAAGAACAACTTAAAAAAGGTACGATTGGCGAGTCTGCTCCTGTTCCTAAACGGGAAACTATGAAGAAAGGAAGCAAAAAATAAATTTATAACTTTTTTTTTATAATTATTATTTAATAACAATAATGGTAAAGAAAAAATTAGATTTTGATCTCAAGGAAGGAGCATTCACAAGAATGGCGAAAGACAAAGGATATGGTAATAATGTCCAGAAACTTGCTACTGATATTATGAAACTTAAAGATAAAGGTAAGTTGCCTAATGGTAAAAAAATAACACCCTTAATGGTTAAAAGAGCAAACTTCGTTGTTAATGCAAGAAAGTTTAAAAAATAAATTTGAAATTTGAAATACATAATATTTAAAAACAAAACATTTATATATATCAAATGGAATATTCAGAAATAGCAAATATTATTAAAGAATCAAAACCAAACTTAAAAGATACAAGTATTAAACAATATGTATCATCTTTAAAAAATCTAAATAAAAAAATAACAGGTTCAGATTTACTTGTTAATTTTGAGTTTGTAAAAAATAAAGATAAAGTATTAGATTCTATTAAAGATTTACATATTACAAGTCAGAGAAATAGATTAATATCTATAATTACAATTTTAGACGATGAACCACTAAAAGAGTTTTATGGTAAAAAAGTTCAAGAATTAAATAAACAACAAACAGAAAATTATAATAATAATATAGTTTCAGATAATACTAATTTTAAATTACAAAATTGGTGTTGTCAAGATATTGAAAAATGTATTAATCATTTAAAAATTAAACAACAATTTGATACAGCATTATTATTATCATTAATATATCATTATTTATTTAGAAATGAAGTAGCAAGTTTAAAATTAATAAAAAAATCTAAATATGATAAATTAACAGAAGAACAGAAATTAAAAAATAATTTTATAGTTAAACATTATTCGAATATGTTTATTTCACGTGGAGTATATAAAACAGATAAAAAACATGGATTAGTTTTAACAAAAGTAGAAGATAAAATGTTAAAAATGGATTTATTACAATATATTAAAAATATGAAAACAGATGAGTTCTTCCCAAATATGTCTCAAGAATTAGTATCAAAAAGAATATCGCGAGCAACTTGTGAGTTCAAAGATCCTCTTGAAAAAAATCCCCAATATGGTTTAGGAACTTCATCTATTAATAAAATTGTAATTGATAGTCTTCCAGGAATTGAGAAACTAGTAGAAATATCAAAGGATAGAGGAACAAGTATTTCTACATTATTACTTGCCTATTTTAATAATCATAGTTAATCAAATGATACATAATATTTACCATATTTTACTTGAAACCGAGGTGTTTGGTCTTTTTTTAATTTTTCTTTTTCATCTAAATCTTTTTTTATATCTTCTGGTATTTGCAAAGGTATTTTTAAATCTAATACTTCTTCAACTAATTTTATTGCTTTTCTTACACTTGATATTTCACCATAATTAGAAATATAAATAGAATCAGCAATTAATTCATCATTATTTTTATAAATACCTTTTGATATATCTAAACCAGATTTACAAAATGTTTTAACTTTTCTTGCTACTTTAATAATTTCATCACGATTTTTTATTGTTAATTTTTTTGACATATATATATTATAAAATAAATTTATTTTAATATGATGACCAAAGTTGTTAATATCAGAAAAAATAATGTGATTTTAAAAAATTAATATTAAAGCAACATATTTCACAATGAAATAAAGTATCTTCAAATATATCTAATGGTAAAGATATTATTGAACTTATTTCTGGATAAATATTATTTTTAAAATTATTTAATCTTTTACTTGTTTTTCTATTATTTAATCTAAAACCCATCGGACAAATCATAACTATCGCAATATCTTTTCCACAAAGTTCTATAACTTTATTTAAAAAAACTTCAACAGATAATTTTTTACCAGTTCCTATATTAAATGGTGGATTCATGATACATAAATCACATTTAATTTTATTTGTCTCTTTTAAAAAATCTTTATTATCTTTTATTTCATAATTAATAATATTTGCATTTTTAAAATTATTTGTTAATCTACAATCACCTGAACAAGGATCTAAAATAGTACTATTTTCTTTATCATATATTTTTAATAGATTATATAAATAATTACAAAGTTCATATGGTGTAGGTGTATCATTTCTTTTTTTACCTTTATTTTCAGATTTATTATAAACACTCATACTCTGAAAAACATTTAAAAAATAAAAAAAAATAAAATAATATTTAATATAAAAATGGAGTCTTATGGATTTAATAGTGTATTATCTATGGGAAATCAGCATAATGAAAATATTTTAAGAACAAATGAATTAATTAGACAATCTAATGCTGCGAGGTTAAAACAGAGACAACAAGATATAACTAAAGAAAAAAATAGTCAATCTAATTTAGAAGGAGAAGAGGTTAAAGGTTTAGCAGAGACTATTGGTGGACAAGTTGCTTCGAAAGGTAAAGATATACAAGTATTACCAAAAGTAGCAGGAGCATTACCAGATATAGCAGGAGCAACATTAAGAGGCACAGAAAAATATGGAATAGGTGGTGTAGATGCTGTAGTTAATTCAGTAAGCAAACAAGTTCCCAGATTATTTGGAGAAAAAGCGATGGCGACAACTGGTGATAATTCTACATTTGGAAATCTATTAAAATCTGATGAAGAATTAGCAAAAGGAGGTGATCTAAAAGCATCAATGCGATTAGCATCAGGTGAAGGTGCTGGTAAAGGTATAAAAGATTTAGGTGATTTTTTAAAATCTAATGTATCTGTTGGAGAAAATATAGGAGAAAAAGCAAGTTCTATTGGAAAATTAGGAATTGCTTCTACAGGTTTAAGTGTAGGATTAGGTGCATTAGATGCTATTGATGATTTAGAGAGTGGTAAAATAGAAGGTAATAATGCAGCAGAAAGAGTTGCTAATGTAGCAGGAATGGTTAGTGGTGGTTTAGAAGCAGCAGGAACAGCATTAGATTTAACTGGTGTAGGTGCGCCTGTTGGTGTAGCATTAAACTTACTAGGAGGTTTAGCAGGTTTAGCAGGTGGTGTATCTGATATTATTGGTGAAGAAGAAGAAAAACAAAAATCTGCTACTCAACAAAAAACTCTTCAAAAAGCACCTGTTCCTCAAGAAAAATTACAATCATTAGTTGCTACGGGAACATCCGGAGCAGATGTTAAATCTGCCCAATAATTTTTTATTCTATAATATAAATATAATAAATAAAAATACATTTTTTTATATTTAAAAATATTATCTATTATATTTTTAAATGAGTGATCATGGACATGTATTATTAATAAATTTTATTAAAAATCTAAATGAAAATCTTGAAAATAAAACTATTATTGAAGTAGGAAGTGTTAGAGAGTTTCTTGAAGGACAAAACTCTACAGAATGTTTTATAAAACTATGTATGGAAAAAAATATGAAATTAATCACTATTGATATGGATGAAAAATGTTCTAATAATGCAAAAATCTTATGTGAAAAATATAATTTTAAAAATTGTGAAATTATTACTTCGAAAGGTGAAGATTATATTAATACATTAAATACTTTTGATTTTATTTATTTAGATGGATATGATTACGACCACGGACATCATTCAGAAGAAAGAAATACGAGATATAATATTAATTTAAATAAAGAAATTAATAATGAAGATTGTTGGAAATCACATTTATTAATGTGCGAAAGATTAGTAAAAATAGCACATAATAATAGTATTATTTGTTTTGATGATATTATTAGTGAAAATGTAGGAAAAGGTGTCACGGCAATACCATATTTATTAGACAATAATTGGAAAATAAATAAAAAAATGAATAATTCACTTCTATTAATTCAACCTGATAGTTCTTATTATAAACAAAGTGAAGTATTTGTTTTAGGTAATGGTAAATCATTAGAGAACTTTGATTTTAATTTTCTAAAAGATAAAGAATGGATTGGATGTTGTTTAGGATTTAGACATTGGGAAAAAACTGGTATATACCCTACACATTATATTAATGTAGATAATGTAGTTTGTAAATATCATAAACATAAAATATTTGATATGGTTAAAGAAGAAAAATGTAAATCATTTTTTATATCTCATTCATTATTTCTAGAAGAACCAGAATTACAAAAATATAAAAATGTTCATTCTATACAACAATTTATTCATTCACCTGAAAATCCTTTTAGATATTTAAGAGATTATTGCACAGGAACTTCTTCAGTTTTATATGCTTATTGTTTAGGATTTGAAAAAATAAATATTTTAGGTATGGATTGTCAATATGTTGAGTTTATTCCAGAATGTATTAAATTACATGATGGAACTCTTAAAATTATTAAAACTCCAAAAACTAATCCTAATTATTTTATAAATGATTATCAAAGAAAAGGTGATATTTATAATCCACCTAATGTAGAAAGAGTTCACAAAAATAGTTGGTGGGATTTACGAAATATAATTTTATTATTTAATATTTTAAGAAATACTCAAATTAAAGTTTATAATTTTAATAAAAAAGAAAATAAAAATCTTGATATGTATTTTGAAAAGAAATGTTTAGATGAACTAAAATAATTTTTTTTTTATTTTATATATTTTAAAAGTTAAATATAATAAAAATGACTTCTTATTGGACTGCAACAGATAAAATACCAGTAGAACAAAAATCTATTCGAATCCCAGCAGAGAATGGAACAGATTACATCGCGGGACAAGAAATCCGTCTTCGTCTTGACCCAACATTAAAGTTTTTTAATCCTGAAGAAACATATTTAGAGTTTAAAGTTAAAATTAATCCACCCACATATTCTGCGAGTGGTATAGATAATCTACCATGTCCTACTCGTTTGTCTCTTGACCACGAAACAGGTGGACAATGTTTAGTAAGATCTCTTCGTGTTCACGATAGTAATGGAGTTTTACTTGAAGAAATTGAAAATTACAATACTCTTGTTGCTCTTAAATATGATTATCAAACTAATGAAAGTTTAAAAAATAAAAGAGCAATGACCGAGGGTTCTTCAAAACATATGGTTCAAACTAGGGGAACTGAAGGAACTACTAAATCTGATGGTAATAATTGGTACAATTCTACTTATTCAAAGAGTTTTGTAGGTGTAGCACCAATTAATGCTTCTTTCACTACAAATGATTTTAATACTGCTAAAATCTGTATGCCTCTACACTCTGGTATCTTATCCAGTGATAAAATATTCCCAAATATGCTTTTAGGTGGTATCACCATCTCTCTTCTTCTTGAAGATAATAACAGAGTATTCCGACAAAATGATGGTGTTATGCAATTTAGACGTTTACCATTAAATCCAAAGTTTAAAGATGCTACTAATTCTGATACAGGTAGAGCAAATGCAAGTGTTAAAACTAATGGTTCATTTGATAGTTTTAGATTTGATACTTATAATACTATTGGACAAGTTGCTTCACAATGTCCTTTTGTTGTAGGTGAAAAATTAGGATTCCGAAGATATGCTGATGGAAATGCTTCTGTTGTTCAGTTTAAAAATGCTTCACATGATCCTGTGGTTAAAGTTATAAGAACTAGTGGGGAGTATGTTGAAATTGAACTAAACTCTATGGTTGAAGTAGATGGTAAAGGTATGGATAATACTCCCAGCGTTTATTGTTTTAGTAAATCTGTTGCAGATGCTACAAACTATGATACTACTTATACTATTAGCGATGTAAATCTTGTAGTTCAACAAGTAATGCCTCCTGCTTCATATGAAAGCACTATGATGAGAAAAATGAAAGAAGGAGGAACTATTAATTACGATTTTAGTAGTTTTACAACTTATAAATATTCTCAACTATCTACAGACAGAGTTGCTAATATCCGATTACCAATAAATAATTCTCGTTGTAAATCTATTCTTTGTGTTCCAACTGACGCAACTATATATACAACTAAAGATAATCTAAATGCTTCTATTACATATATTCAAAACGATTTCGGAGCAAGTTTTAGTAATGACCCTGATTTTATATTGCGATCTAATCGTAGTGGTTTAGAAGGTATTGTTGATGAAGTATCTAATTATCAATGGTTATACGATGGACGATTACAACCAAATCGCAGAGTTCCATTAACTAAAGTAGCAACTACTAAATCTATTGATGCACAACATCTTATTGAATTAGATAAAGCATTATCACAAGCAGGTATTACTGGACATTCCTTTGCGAAGTTTAATAAAAACTTTGTTATTGGTCGGGCACTTGCTCTTGGAGATGCTGTATATGATGCTCGCAATAAAGATTTCTCTCTACAAGTTAATTATGAAAATACTACAGCACCTGCTAAAAATAAATTATGGTTAAGTTTTGTAGCACATATCCGCAGATTAGAAATCGCTGGTAATTCAGTTCAAGTTATAGTATAAGTAAAAAATTAGGTTTTTTTTTATATTTTTTTTTAAATTATTTT
>CEUX01017091.1_pt1 | contig 11936 bp, 20 predicted proteins | sample 531361 | NCBI WGS metagenome assembly CEUX01 (sample SAMEA2622736, study PRJEB7988) | marine metagenome | isolation source: saline water (ENVO:00002010), including
TCTTCTTAAACATCTAGCTAACACCTCTTTACATTCATCTAAAGTTATTTTTTCTTTTGGTATATCATCTGACAACCTGTTCATATTTCTCATGCGTACATGTTCCAAAACATCATCAGTACACCATTCAATACTTATTGTGTAATCATCTACCCAACCGTCTTTATTACTCATCATCTTCCTCCTCTTAATTTTGTTCAACAAAAGTTTCTATTTCTTCTGCGTCAAAGTCTGATACATCTTCTGTAGCTGATTGAATAGCCGTGTCATACCAATCTTCATCATTGTCATCTACTCTTACAATTTTATAAACTATAACTCTCATTTGTTTTTTTCCTCTTAATATGTTTCAAATCATCATTCATAGAACACCATTCATAGAAAGCCTTTTCTTGTTGCTTGTCTGATTTATGTCCCCATTGAACTTTAAAATCATAATCATCATTTAATAAAGAATTAAACTCGTATCTTGCATCTTCTTCAGTTTTATTTTCATCTTTTTCTAATCTTATATTTTGATATAAACCATAAGCTACATAGTTTCCCTTTTCTTCAAAATCTATTAACATCTTAACTAAAATATATATATCATTGACTGACATATGTTTAATTTTAGTTGCGACCTTTCTTATTTCTCGTTTAGTCATCATTACTTTCCTCCTTATTGTTTTTACATTTATCACATTCAATAACTATTCGTGGCTCATCACCAACTAAAAGTGTTCCACATATAGGACACTCAAGCGTGTTATCTTCACTCATCATCTTCCTCCTCACCTATTAGTTCTTTAAGTTCATCTGGCCTATCTTTATCACGGTAATCATATTCATGGTCTTGACCGTTCTTATAAACACCGCAATAACCCATACCTCCTTCTTCATATAAAGCTACAAGATCATAACCTTGTTTTTCCATTTTAGAATATATAGCCATTGGAGGACTCCATGCTGTCCAGAAACTAAACTGTATAAAGTTACTATGTCTATCAAATATATAAGTATTGCTGATATCCCACTTGGTATCCCAATTATTACAGCACCAATCATAGTTCCATTTACCATTAGGATATGGAGCAAACGAATAGCACAAAGCTTCTGCCTCAATATATCCTATTAGTCTTCGCATTTTTTTAGTTCGTGGATGCGAAACTTCCACTTGATTATTACACCAATTTGGCATCATTTTCCTCCTTTAGATATTTAAGTACTTGTTTTAATCCAAAATAATATCCACCATCAAACTCATCAGAATTTTCTGATTTTAAAATAGAATTTAATTTATCAGTTCCATACTTTTTTTCTATATCCTTCAACTCATCTTTAATTTCATTAATATCCATTTTATATCTCCTCTATTTCTAAAATTTCTCCATTATCGGTACTCTCTTTTACGCAAGTGTCTTCTGAAGTATACTCTTCTACTGCTTGGTTAGGTTGGACATATTTCTTTTCCCATTCTGACCATGTCATAGGTTTATAATTAAATTCTTTACTATAAACTATAGGTACTTCTACCTCGTGTGTAATTTGTAAATCATATAATTTAATTATTCTAAATGTTTTATGTACCGAAGTAGTTGAAAGACAATTTGGTTTTTTATTTTTACTCATAATATATCTCCTGTTAATTTATTTGAGGATAGACAGTGGAGTGTAATATATTGCTATCAGCATAATAGTTCAATTTCCTTGCACTATCTATCCCATTACCTATCACTAGGTAATTTGTTCTATTGAAGTATCTTCATCTTCCACATCTAATTCAGTATCAGTATCAGATTGATATAAACATATCTTTACTGCCTTGCCATTTACTGTCAGCAAATAAGTATGTTTTAGATACTCTACATTTCCTTTTATTACTTGCATATTAACCTCTCGTTTAATTCATTAAGGATAGATAGGTCCTTCGACTTGATTACACAATCTATTACCTATCTATCCCTTACCTATCACTAGGTAATTCATTAAGGATAAGTGTAGGCTTTGACACGCTGCGCTCAGTCAAGCTTTCGGGATATCCTTACATCTACACTCATCCCAGCAATTATTATTGCCTATGTCCATTCGAGTCTTATCATATGATTATTCTCTCAAGACAATTCTTTAAGGATAGGCAGACATTGACTAGCAGAAGTAGCATTACACAATTGCCAAGCATCGTACACCCTAGTATTTATCTACCTATCCCACAGATACTCCAGACTCAGTCAGTCTGGTAGTTTCATTTCACTTATTTCTTTGACCCATTCTGAATCTTGTTTACTCCAAAGACCTTTATTTTTCAGTAAATCAATACATTGTTTCTTTGTCATAAACTTTGAATCTAGAAAATTCATTTCATTTGCACATCTTTTTCGTAAATAATCTAGATACATTTGCTCACTTGCTTCTTGCATATCATCATGCTCATTATCCCACCATCTATTGATGATAGAGAGTAATGATTGAATGCCATCTCGATAGCCTTGATGATATGAAAGGTCACATTTAGCACCTGATTCAAGCGATGTATTCTTATGCTCGTCAGGTAGTTTAGTAAGATTATTTTCTTTGAGTTCTATTGCACGATCTCGTAATATATTTAAGACATCTAGTTTTTCAAACATGATTATTCTCCTTGTTTTCTACTAATATTCTACTACTTTTCTAAATTATAGACAACATCAATCTATCTTGTATTTCATTTCATATCATTAATATCTGTTTTCAAGATGATTGATGTTGCTATTTCTATGGCTCTATCAAGAGCCTAGAATTCATTTAGATTTGCCACCTCCCTACTCACGAATAGTTGGTGAATTTTTTTAATGAGTACGAACTTGTTCGTGCTATTTTGTAGAGATTGAAGACATAATGCCTCGTGAGAGGCACTATGTCTCGACAATATTAACTATTGTCTTTTTTTTGAGGGTACTTCTGGTCGAAGTCGCCTTGCCATGCAATGGCAATCTCTGCGACTCCAGAAGACTCGAGTTCGTCTCGCTGTATTACAGCAGTATCGAACATAGCACGAGTCTTCGTGTCATATACTACTTTCTTAGTAGTATATGGGCTTGGCTTATATGTCGCTCTCTCAGCTAAGCTGTGATTTGAACGACATATAGCGTTAGGAATTCTTTGTATCCTATTACGCCAAGCCTCGAAAAGCTTGTTTTCAGGGTCATGGATATCTTTTAGGTCTTTACCGTATAGAAATTCCATGTGCATTTTTGTTAATGTATCAAGCTTTTCAGACTGCTCTGCAGTCATTTGATTTTGTGACATGATTGTCTCCTGTGCCATGAGGCACGATAGTTAATTAAAGAATAAAAAAAATACTCTTTATGCTTGTTCGTTATCACACTTTTTTAAGGAGTTATTGAAGAATCGACACACGAACGAAGTTCGTGAATTATAAAGTGACGACAGGGATGTCGTCTCCATTTGGAAACTATTCTTCAAAACAGGAGTGCTAACCCTTAAAAAAGTATGATATCGTTTTACAAGCATAAGAGTTTTTTTTTAGCAGTTCCTGCTTTTTGGACGACAGGAAGTCGTCCTTGGCACACGACAGGAAGTCGTCAGTGTGCCAACTTTAGTAATAAAAGAGACAGCGAACTATTCTGTAGAAATTGAAGGTTCGCTGTCGCTATATATATCCTGGTCAAGCGGGGAAACGCTTGTTTAATTTAGTCGCCTCTGTTATCTTAAAATCATGGCAATTAGCAATAAAGCAAAACTACTTGTAGATACTATCGTAGCTAAAGGATGTACTATAACAGAGGCGTCAAAGCTCGCTGGATACAAAGGTGTTTCTAGCCGTGTGTCTGCCTCTCGTATGCTACATAAACCAGAAGTACAGGCATACATGATGCAACAAGTACAAAAGAAGATATCACTCGGCAGTACACGAGCTATAAACACCATTGTTAATCTATCTGCTGATGCTAACTCAGAATATGTACGACTCGAAGCTAGCAAGGATATCTTAGACCGTGCAGGATTCAAAGCACCAGAAAAGCATCAGCATCTACTTGATGGGAACTTTTCAATCTCAATTGACCTGAGCTAAGGTGGGGTTTAAAAATTCATCAACTATCTAAGTATAACCTCCTCCCCACACAATATTTCCTCAAAAAGTACTTCACAATCCTCTATACAACATGATATAAAGAGAGAGAGGATATTAAGGCTCTTTTAAAAAATTTACTTAGAGAGTATAGAGTTAGAGAGTATAGAAAGAAAAAGAAATGAGCTTATTAAAACATTACAAAGAAAATCCACTAGACTTAGCTTTAGATGTTGCTAGTTTTATTCCAGCAGTAAGAGGTGCAAGGATTGCCTATAAAGCTGGCAAATATGCTTTAAGATCATATAAGGCGGGTAAAATAAAAACTAGACAAACTTTACTTAGAGGTCATACCGATATGACAAGTCAAATTAATGTCCTTAAAGCTAAAGCAGCAATCAATCCTAAGTATAACTTAGCTTCAAAGAAAGCTTCAATAAAAAATTTGAATGAATACCTTAGACAATACAAAGCTAATCTACCAAAAGAAATAAAGAAATTTGATAGATCATTATTGAAAAATATTGCTAAAGATAAAACTACTCACCTTGGTAGTGCTAATTTAATAGCTGGTGTTGGGACTACTGCTTTAATACAAACTGGCGCAGACAATAGTCTGTATAATAGAATCAAAAGGAATCAATGAGTTATGCCACAAGGTAAAGGGACATATGGATCTAAGAATAGAGAAAAAATTGAAACAATTATGAGAAACTATAGATCAAACACTAACCGACTAGCTAACCTAAAAAGCAATCCTGTTGTAAAGGCAGCCATTCAAAGAGATAAAGATACTAAGACTACCAAACGTAATACAGCGATTATTGCCGCAGGACTTAGTCTTTTAATTCCTGGCGGATTCTTTAAAGGAATCGCTGGTATAGGGAGAAAAGCTATTGGTCAAGCGTTTAGGAAAGCTGGTACTTCTGGCTTAAACCTCAAATCTGCTGATACTGTAGGTAGTAGAATTAAACAAGCTCAAGCTATTGACCCCAAACTAGCTAAAGCTGACTGGGCTAGATTTGGACAGCAATTTGGAAAAGGACAGCCTGTTTATAATCAACAAGGCATTATAGTTGGCAAAGGCGGTACAACTAGTCTACTAGGTATGGGGAAAGGCGGCAGAACTCTACAAAGAGCCGTAGAACAAGGACCAGCTAAATTCTTTAGTAAACCTAGGCAACCTAAGACAGGCGTAAGACCAGCCAAAAGAACAGATGCAAAAATTAGAAAAAAATTAGGTATTCAAGAAAAATGGATGATTCAAAGATTAATAGATAAAAAAGCAGATGTCTGGAAGAAACAGTCTATGGGGAAGAAATATAATTTATGAGCATTGAGAAGAACATACAAAGAGCCAAAAAAATTATCGCTGTAGAGGATAAAGAAAAGCGATCCAACAGAAATACTCGGGTAAAAGACTACATTGAAATGAAAATGCTCAAAGGATATACCAGAGAAGAAGCGACATTCATGGCAAAAGAACTTATTGATAATCAGGGCTAGCCCATGCCATTACCTATTCTAGCAGCAATAGCACTCCAACAAGGCGTAAGATATGGAGCAAGAAAGGTTGCCGCTTATACTGGCAGAAAGCTTCTTGGACGTACTGGTCGTAAGATAGCCGATAAAACAGGCATGGCACTCAATGAATACGGACAGCCCGCTTTACATGGGTATTTCATAATAGATTCCATTAGAGAGGCACAAAAGGGCAATACGGCTGGATTAAACCTTATGTCGCTGTCAAGAATCCCAGGAGCTGGTAAAGTTTTAAGCAGACTGCCAGGACTGGGTAGAAAAACCGAACTTGGCAAAAAATTAGAAAAAGGTTATGAAAAATACGGAGGGGGTATACAAACAACTAGTAGAATGGGAGGACCTGGCATGGGATTGGATACCCACATTGCAGCAGACTTCAAGGTACTCCAAGGTACAAAAACTAAATCTGGCAAACCAACTGAAACAGCAGTATTAGTACAAAAAACAAAGGTAGATAAGAGTCGTCCTGTATTTGAGCGTGGAGGAAAAACTGGAAAACATGAACAATTTAATTATAAATACTATGAAAAAACATCAGCAAAACAAAGAAGAAGAGAGGCTGAAAGAGTAATAGAAAAGTTTGAGTACCTCCCAGGTGGTACTAAAACAGGAGGAGATTTAAAAGGATTCAATGTTATTGTAAAGAGAGATAGTAAAGGCAGACCTACCCTTTACGGTTTGAGAGAACCCGTCTATCGCTCAGGTTATAAAGAAAAAAAGACGCTTGAATCATTTGGACATGAGCGATTATCTCCAGCAGAGAGAAGAAAACAAAGCAAAAAATTGTTAGAACACGATATGTCTAAATCAGAAATGAAATATGAACCTAGACCTAGAAGAAAGCAAGATATTGCAAGAGAAGAAGCCGAAATAAGAAAACAAATGTCCCGTCATGTAGATGAAATTATTAAAAAAGGAGACCCTGTTAATAGGTTATTTGTATCAAAAACTGAAGCAGATCAGAAAGTAGCAAGGATATTTTTAGAAGAAGCTAGAAAAAAAGGTTTGAAATATTCACATGATCCTAAAGGAGCCAATAGAATAGTTGAGCAAAATCCTAAAATAGTGAAAGAAATGTTAGCTTGGTATAAAAAAGAACAGCCTCCACATATCTATCAAAATATATGGGGTTCACAAACTAAACTCAAGAAAGGAGATTGGCTTAATAGAACTGAACACGTAGCAAATAGAGACTTCGTTCTATCTCAAGAAGTAGCTCAAAGGGCTATGTATCAACAATTTAGAAGTGCTAAATCTACTGTGAAATTAGATGGGAGAAAAGTCTGGTCTAGTCCTGGAAGATCCATCTTGATTACTTCTAAAAGTGTTAGACCAAGAGTAGAAAAAATGAAAGGTCAAGACCCAACTATAACATATATACCATCAACATCTCAGATGAAAAAAGACCACCATTGGCATCAATGGATGACAAAAAAACTAGACAATCAAAGAGCAGTAACAAACGTTAAAACACGTGGTAAATACGCTAAAAGAAAAGACCCTGAAGTTACTGAAGTTAAATTAACAACTAGAATAGAAAATCAGGTCAATACCTATAAGATGAGAATTGATTCAATAAAACCAGGATATGACCCTAAAACTAAAACATTTTATTCCAACTTAAACTTACCACCTAGAGAAAAAGCAACTGGCTGGAAGGTGACTTATGGAAAAACAAGATTCATTACGAGTGATGGTAAAAAAGTTAAAATAGGACCAATGAGTCCTGCTGAGATGGGAAAAGTCGTAGAAAGAAACAAACAACTTAAGCGAAATGTAAAACAAGGCGATTTACGAAAAAGTTCTAAACTTAAAAGGGGTACTAGTGACAAAAAACTAGGAGCGCCTACAATATTTTCAAAATCTGATCCTCGTCATCCAGATAATATCCTAAAGAATCTTTTAAAGAAAAAACCTAAGAAATAATGGCTAATTCATTACTCACATACGTTAAAGAAAACCCACTAGAAGCAGCATTAACTGTAGCGAGTATACATCCAGCAGTCAGAGGAATTTCTTTGTTACACAAAGGATATAAGAGAGCAGCAAAGTTACGTCAAATATTAGCCAATAGAAAATCTATAACACTTTACAGAGGTGTTCCTTTAGGTAAAGTTCCATTAAAAGATGCTAAAGATACATTAAGATATAATAAAAATTTTGGTGGTTGGTTTACTACAGATAAAGGGCAAGCCAGATGGTATGCTAGAAAAAATTTGCCAACTGATCTACGTTATGGAGGTGGTGCTGGTAAACAATTTGTAGGTAAATTATATTCAGTAAAAGTTAGCCCACTTGAATTGAGAAAAATCAAACAAGGTAGTGCATTTTATAATGCTACATACCGTAAGTTTAGAGGCTCACATAAACGGCATGAATTTTCACAAAAGTTAGATGATAAAACTTTTTTTGGAACGGTCCCTAAATATATAAGAAAAAAAGCAACATTATTAGAAGGAGTAAAATAATGGCTCATTCTATAGAAAAACTTAGGAAGTATAACAAACCAGCTATGAAGAAACTGATAATGGCTGTCAAGATGAGCCATATGAAAGACTTACCTAAAGAAGCAATTACTGATAGAGAGGCTGAAAGAGTATTAGAATCTTTAAACCCATTAACATTGGAGAAGCTTTATAAGCTAGCAGTAGACCATGACATCATTAACCTATAAGCCAGATGGCGAGATAATTAAACAATTCATGAAAGACAATTCCTTTTTTAGGGGATTGAGGGGTCCTGTCGGATCTGGTAAATCCGTTAGCTGTTGTATTGAAATCATGAGAAGAGCATTACAACAACAAAAAGGAGAAGATGGAAAACGTAAATCTAGATGGGCTGTTATTAGAAATACCAATCCACAGCTTAAAACTACCACTATTAAGACTTGGCTAGATTGGTTTGATGAGGAAGTGTGGGGTAGATTCGCATGGTCTGTGCCGTATACCCATATGATTAAAAAAGGAGAAATAGAATTAGAAGTTATCTTTTTAGCATTAGATAGACCAGAAGATGTTAAGAAATTACTATCATTGGAGCTTACTGGCGTATGGATTAATGAGGCAAGAGAGATTCCAAAATCAATTATTGATGCCTGTACTATGAGGGTAGGTCGATACCCATCTATGAGAGAGGGTGGTCCTACTTGGTATGGCGTTATTTGTGATACAAACCCACCAGATACTGACCATTGGTGGTCAATTTTATCTGGAGAATCAATCATTCCTGATTATATAACCAAACAAGAAGCTAAAATGTTGGTTAAACCAGATACATGGAGATTTTTTAATCAACCACCAGCTATGAAAGAAGTCATGGACAAACATGGTAAATTAGATCGTTATGAAAATAATAAAAATAAAGAGAATGGCAAGAATTTAACACCAAATTACTATCAAAGTATCATTAGAGGTAAAACAAAATCATGGATTGATGTCTATGTTCTAAATAAATTAGGGCAAATTGAAGATGGAAAACCCGTTTATGAGATGTTTAGACAAGATACTCATGTGGCTAAAGGAGATATAGCAACTATGAAAGATGCCCCGATATACATAGGAATTGACTTTGGATTAACTCCAGCGTGTGTATTCGGACAAAGAGTTAGAGGTAGATGGCTCATTATTGATGAATTAGTAGCTGAAGATATGGGTATTTTACGCTTCTCAGACCTTATGAAACAGAAAATGGCAGAGTATTTACCTAGAAACTTTGTCATATTTGGTGATCCAGCTGGAGATCATAGAGCGCAAACAGACGAATCTACCCCATTTCAAATACTTAGAGGTCGTGGAATCATAGCAAGACCCTCTCCAAGTAACGATGTTATGTTGCGATTGGAAGCAGTTAATGTTACTTTGCAGAGAATGATAGATGGAGATTCTGGAATATTAGTAGATCCAAAGTGTGTAAATCTAATTAAAGGTTTTGATGGAGGATACCATTACAGAAGAATGCAAGTATCAGGGGAACGCTATGATGAGAAGCCAAACAAGAATAGGTTTTCTCATATACATGATGCTTTACAGTATATGTTATTGGGCGCTGGGGAGGGAAGAACATTGACCGTTGGTCAAAAAACTGCTAAACCTAGAGTAGCTAAAAGAGATTTTAATGTCTTTGATGTAAAACCAAAGACAGTATATGAAAGGAGGAGAAAATATGTGTAGTTTTGGAGGAGGACCTAAAGCTCCGCCACCACCACCACCACCTGATCCTCGTATTGAAGAAGAGGCAAAAGAGAAAAGAAGAAGAGAAAGAATGAAACTTCAATCTGAAACTGCTGCCTTAAAGCAAGAACAATACGAACAAAGAGTTGCTGCAGCATATGGTAGAAGAGGCAGACGGTCTCTTTTAACAGGCAGTAGAGGAGGTAGAGGTTTTGCTTTAGAACCAGGATTAATGTCTAAAACAACTCTAGGTGCATAATGCCAGTAGAAAGCATACAACAACCACAAGTTAACTATAACGAATCCCCTGTTAAGCAATTGCTTAAGAGATATGAACACGCTAAGGCTATAAAAGACCAATGGAATGGTACATTTGAAGAATGTTATGAATATGCTTTGCCACAAAGAGAGAGTTTTTATACTGAAACTCCAGGCAGAAAACGTACAGATCGTATCTTTGACGAGACAGCAGTAGTTGGAGTACAAGAATTTGCTTCCAGATTACAAGCTGGAATCGTACCCAACTATGCCAGATGGGCTGATTTTGTAGCTGGAGCAGAAATTCCTCCTGATACAGAAAAAGAAGTCAATCTTATGCTTGATGAAGTTACAGATTACATATTTGAGATTATTCAAAACTCTAATTTCTCACAAGAAGTACATGAATCATTTCTTGATATTGCATTAGGTACTGGCGTATTGCTAATAGAAGAGGGAAATGCTACTCAACCTATTGTATTTAAAGCTGTTCCACTACCTCATGTTTGTATGACATCTGGACATGATGATAAAGTCGATCATATCTTTAGAAGAAGAATGATTAAAATGTCTGAATTACCAATAGCTTATCCACAAGGTCTATTTGATGAAAAATTAATGACAGAGATTGGGAAGAATCCAGATAAAGAATGTGAAGTTATAGAAGTAGTTTATAGAAATTATTACAATACTAAAGAAGAAGAATATCAATTCTGTGCTATAACCAAAGAATTTGAACAAAAAATATATGAAGAAACATTCAAAGGTATAGGAGCAAATCCTTATATTGTTTATAGATGGAGCAAATGTGCTGGAGAAACTTACGGTAGAGGACCATTACAACTAGCCCTACCAGCCATTAAAACAGCCAATTTAGTAGTAGAATTAATATTAGAGAATGCCCAAATGGCAATCTCAGGTATGTATCAAGTAGAAGATGATGGAGTTATTAATGTGGATAATATTCAATTAATACCAGGAACCATCATACCGAAAGCAGCTGGGTCACAAGGACTGACTCCAGTAGCACCAGCAGGCAATTTTAATATATCGGATCTTGTACTCAATGATATGAGAACCAATATTAAAAAAGCCTTATATAACGATATGTTAGGGACACCTAATGAGAAAACTCCTATGAGTGCTACCGAAGTAGCTGAAAGACAAGCAGATTTATCTAGACAGATTGGTGCTGCTTTTGGTAGATTGCAATCAGAATTAGTAACACCCGTATTACAAAGAGTAGTTTATATCCTTAAAAAGCAGGGAAGAATAAAAATTCCTGTAATAAATGGGAGAGAGATCAAAATTAATTCATCAAGCCCATTAGCACAAGCACAACATCAACAAGATGTAGGCAATATAGACAGATTTTTAGCTATGATACAAGGCAGAGTAGGTCCAGAACTTACTAATATTCTAATAAAGCAGGATGAAGTTGCTAAATATGTAGCTAAAAAACTAGGTATTCCAGAAGAACTCATTCGTTCTAAGGAAGAAATGCAAGCTGCTGCACAACAAATGCAACAGATGATGCAACAACAGCAACAACAACAGGAGGAAGCGCCTCCTGAATAGGAGTTAATATGGCAGAGAAAAAGCCCGATATGCTTATAGGTTTAGATGGAATGAAGCGTAAACCACAAGATGAGGAGAACTTAAATACTTTGTTTTACAAAATGTTTAATACACCAGGCGGTTCCGAAATCTTAAAACACCTCAAATCATTAACCTTAGAAGCAGTAGCTGGACCAGAAATATCTGATTCACAGCTAAGACATTTAGAGGGACAACGTTATTTAGTAGGGTTGATCCAACGAAGAGTAAACAAAGGCGTAAGTCAAAATATGATACAGGAGAATAAAGATGGCTGAAGAACAAGCACCAGCTTCTACTGAAGAAGCACCACAACAAAC
>CEUX01097835.1_pt1 | contig 11929 bp, 2 predicted proteins | sample 531361 | NCBI WGS metagenome assembly CEUX01 (sample SAMEA2622736, study PRJEB7988) | marine metagenome | isolation source: saline water (ENVO:00002010), including
CCCTGGTCCGGTTCAGCCAAGCAAGCCGAGTGGCCAGCCTAACCAAGTAGGCAATGCCCCGGACGGCACGACAACACTTAGCCCTTCGGAGTGGGCCGCCTGGACTGGCGGATCGCCATATCCTGGAAGCGCCACTGCTAGACCTGCTGATATCCCCGACATTCAAGTGTCGGAATTCGATGGTGTGATCAATGCCAACACACCTCAAGAGGCAGCCCAACAAATGCAGGCGCTAGCCGGCATCTATGGAGTGTCCTTGGAATCAATGATTGCTTTGTTTAATCAGACCGTGGGTCACCCAACGTACGCTGATGTGCTAAGGGGACAATAACTGATGCCTATTACTATTGGTCCCGATATCCCTGTAGCCCGCATGGGAGAGGCTGCGCACCTGGCGGGTCAGCGGCAATGGGCTGAGCGTCAGCGAGCGAGGCAGCAGCAGATTGAGCTGGCCAGGGAGAGGATGGCTCAGCAGCAGCAGCAGTTCAATCAGCAGTTGCAGTCCCAGATGTTTGGCCGGCAGCAGTCAATTGACGCGGCCAATCAGCGGATGTTGTTCGGGGCCCAGCAGCAGGCAGCCAGGCAACAGCAGGCATTTCAGAACCAGCAAGCTCTAGGCCAGCAGCGATCAGACCAGGCTCGGGAGAACTACGAGTTCCTCAATGACCAGAGGCACCGGCAGCAAATATCGCTGGTCAATTACAGGGACCAGGCTCAGATCGCCCAGGCCGATCAGGCATACGATAACCCAACGGAAACACTGAATCCGGCTGGGCAGAAGATGGCCAGCAAGATCCGGTTAATGGAAGACCGGATCAACAGCGACGATACGCTTAACCAGGGAGAGCGCGAGCTGGCCCTAATGAAGCTGAGCCGTCGCAAGATGATCCTCAACGACCCTCAGTTCCAAAAGCAGCCCGAACGCGAGCCTTTTATGGAGGTTCCGGGCGACCGCGCAGGGATACTGGTACTGAACCCGAAAACTGGCGGATACGAATACAAGCAGGCCCCCCACCCCGAAACGGGGATGATTAAGGAGCACACGCTCCCTGACGGCAGAAAGATCCAGATTCAAAGGGACTACCGGGGGGAGTGGAGGCCCCTGATGCCAGACTCGTCGATTGGTGGGCGACCTGGAAATGGCGGCCCTGGACTGGGCGAATACAAGTGGGACTTCAATAAAGAATGGGAAATCGCTCGCAAAGAGCTTCAGGATCAAGCTGGCGTAAACCCGATGACGGGAGCGAAAAACCCAGTGTCTCAAAGCGACATCATCGAGCGACTCCGTGCAAAACGAGAGGCACTCCAGAAGATAGCTGACCAAGAGCGACTGGAGAGAGAAGAAGGCGGGAAGACAGGGCTGCACCGGGCGACGGCTGACTTCCTGGATAGCTGGTACGACCAAATGGCTCCCGAGCGGGAACAGCAGGCGTTGGCCACACAGCGGAAAATGTGGGGAAGGACTCCCCAAGAGCGAGCAGCGGCCCACGCTAAGGCCTTTGGGCAACACGCACCGATTCGTCGAACGCGTAAGCCACGAACAGAATATGTCAGCGCCGAGCAGTTGGCGCAAGCAGAAAACGAACCACCGATAACAAGCTTGGATCAAGTCAAGTCTCACCCCAGATACATGGCAGCAAAGCCAGGGGAAAAGGTTATCATTATGGTTCAGACAGACGAAGGGGTAAGGCCATTGAGGTTCACGAAGCCAGGTTCTCCAGGAGCACCAAAGTCCGCGAAACCAAAGCCTTCTCCTGGAAGGCGGACCTCCTCCGTATCTCCCGTGTCGTCGTGGGGAACCTTGTAGTGGGGTAGATTACCCCGTTCATATAAGATGTTCTTATTCACACGGAGTAAGAACATGCCCGAGAATCTACTCTCACTGCAAGACTGGCTCGCATTTGGAACCCCTGTAGCCACCGAGCCGCCTTCACCCCAGTCTCCACAAACGCCACAGATATCAAACTTTCCGACTGACAGTGGCGTGGAGCCAATGAGCGTGTCGCAGTGGTCCCAGTTAGGCGGGACCGTGGTGACTCCAGGACTCCCTGAAGTCCGGTACGGATCGGAAAAGGACGACTACGCCAAGATCAAGCGAAGCCAAGTCTACCTCGACCCGATGGGCACGGCGAGAATCCGCGACCCATTCATCTACCCTAAGGGCCACGACCGGCGGAATCGCGAGAGGCAGGAGCCTCGGCCAGCTTCCAGCCTTTCCTACGGCGACCCAAACCTCGCCCGCTGGGACAGCGGAGCACACTGGTCCACCGACAGGCTATACGACCCCAAGAAGGGATGGGGCGACAAACCGGACGACCATGACTACCGTCCGCAGATGGAGAATCAGAAGGCCAGAACCTTGGCGGCAATGATTGGGGAAGAGGCGGATGCAGCGAAGAAGATCGAAGGCGGATGGAGCAAGTGGAACCCTTTTTCTGTGCATGGGTTTGGCGACAGCAAAGACTATTTCGCGGCCTACTACGGGTACGGGAAATACAAAGACAAACCAGAGGAAGCGAAGCGACGAGTTGACGCTTACCGTCGCTATTGGTTCAAGAGACTGCCCATATTGGGAGATATCTACGAGGCCGGACGCACCGACAATCTAACGGGATGGATGGCAAAGTGGATGCCGGGGGTGCCGGAGTTCGCCCGCAAAGGATCGCTGGGGAGAATGCAGTCTGGCCAGGGATCGCTGTCCGACATGAGGGATCTGGCTCGTTTGCAGGGCGAGGCAAGGGTGCCGCGAACGAGCTGGGGCGATACCGCGACGGACATCGCAACACAGGCACCGTCGTTTATGACGACCTTCGGGATGACCGGAGGTGCGTACACAGTGGGAGCGAGGGGCGTAGCCAACCTTGGAGGAAAGGTTGCAGCCAAGGCGGTGGCTAAACGCGCAGGGAAAGAGGCCGCGAAGGCAGCGGCCAAAGCCAATCCATTGCTCTACTCGAATGCGGGGTTTGCAACCGGGAAGTGGCTGAAGGCGAGCATAGGCGGCAAGACTGTTTCTGGTCTTGTCGGCGGCGTTCCAATGCAAACCATAGCCAACCCCCAGATGGTCCTCAAAGGTGTGGGTGAGTCGAGCCTTCCCAAGATCAGGCTAACAAAGAACCAGGAGCGGCAGTGGGCGGAATTCCTGAACAACACCAAGCTGAAAGGTGGCGGTAGTGCTTATCACGGCATTGTGGACACTGCGATCGAAATAGCCTCCGAGAGGTTCGGCGGGCTCCTGTCAAAGATCCCAGCCCCACGGCGACTGCAACTCATCGGCGAGGCCATCAAAGCCAGCGTGGCTGGGAGATATATCAGGTCATTTGGGCCATTCAAGGGTCTAGGCTATCTCCGCAAAGCGGCACAGATGGGAGGGTGGGATGGACCGTTGGCAGAAATGTTGGAGGAACGGGTTGGCGAGATCGGCCGCCGGGCCGCCGGAATCAGAGAAGACATGGGTGCAACGGGCGACCTGCTGTCGGGCAACTGGCGGAAGGCGATAGACCAGATCATGCCGGAGATCCTGGGATTTGTGCTGATACAGGGGGGGATCGGCGTGGCGGACGCGAGTGCCGCCAATCTGGAATGGCTGCCGTCAGAGTCAGACAACCCGTATGAGTACGCTGTCGAGTTTCCAGAGATCGCCGCCAGCCTGCCAGAGAAACCCACCCGTGGCGACTTCCGTCGCGCAGGAATCCACATCGGTAAAAAACTGGGCAACACGGAACAGACGCGGGAGCGATTCGCCGCCCATGCTCGGATGGCTGGCCAGCGAGTTCTCGAACTGAAGGAAGAAGAAGCCAACACGCCACCTGAGGGATACGAGGCCGGCGACCTGGTGACCTGGATTAGCGAGGGACAGGAGCAGGCGATCGGCCAGAGCTTCGACCCACAGCCAATCTCAAGTGTCGCCAAGAACGACGACGGTGAGTGGATAGCCACATTCGACACGCCCGAAGGCCAAGTCCAGATCCCTGTTGAGGAGCTGGAATCCATCGACGACGAGATGGATGAGGAGATAGAAGAGGATGTCGCTGACGATGAGGTGACCGAGGACGGGGAAGTGTCAACCGTTGACACCCCCCGAGTGGACCAGGGAGGACAGGTCGCCCCACAGGAGCCCACCGCACCACCAGTAAGCACAGACATTCGCCCGCCAACAATATCTGGCCCTACGCAAACATCAGCGGGCACAACTCTTGAAAAGAAGGGTACTCAGGAGCAGCCACAGGTCATTCCCCAACCCACGCCTCATTCAGAGCCCTTGGACCGGATAGTTGACGCTAATCCAGGCTTGGCCAAGCTTCTCGATCAAGACGCTGGGGTCAAGGAGAAGGAGACTGTTCGACAGCACACCCAACGAGTACTCAGAAACTGGCGTGTAGAGCGACCTGCACTGCAAGGGGTCGCCGCTGAGTTGGGTATGCAGGAGAGCGACTTTGACATGTTCATGGAGGACGTGATTGCCCTCCACGACATTGGCAAGCCGCTGGCTATTCAGGCTGGCAAGAAGTCTGATCAGCACAGGCATACAACGCCACTGCTCCAGAAGACCCTAGAGGACATGGGCTGGGGTCAGGCACAGGTTGATCTGGCCACTGAGCTGATCAACAACGACTTCATTGGGGGCTTACTTAAGGGCAAGGTGACAGTACAGAAAGCTGCTCAGGAGATCCGTGACTCAGCGGAGCGTCTGGGCATTAAGCCTGAGGTCTACATGGCCATGCAGCAGGCTTTCTACAAGGCTGATGCCGGAGCTTACCCGACACTGAGGGACCGGCTGGCTGGTGGCAAGGGACCGTTTGGCCGCACGCTGGCGATTAAGGACATTAACTTCAATCTTTTACAGGAGGCGATCTATGGGAACCCACTTGAGTATTCATGGTTCGGACCACGTGGTCGATCTGGCGAGCAAGCCCGAGGTGATGGAACTCCTAGAGATGGCACTGGACGCCGCTATCAGTGGGCCCACGGAGCCAACACCCGATTCACCAGCTTCAACTCAGAGCTTGACTCAGGAAGAAACCTCGTAGGGCCTGGTGCATACCTGGTCTGGAACGGTGACGCCGAGGTTGCTAGTCATTACGCTGACCGAGCAATGCGTCGCCTGCTCAAACTGTTCAAGGGTAAGTACCAGAGGAAGATCGTCGACGCCAGCAAGGAGGAGCTGGACGAAGTTGTGGCGATCGTGCAGAGGCAGCGTGATTACTTTGCCTCAAAGGGTGACCAGGAGGTCGACGTTAATGGAGTGATGGCCGTTGCCAGCACGATGCTGGAGCGTTATGAGGATGCTCTTGAGACACTCCACTACATCAGGGACGGTCACTACGGCAAGAACGTGATGCCGGTCCACTTTGAGCCCAAGAAGACCTTGGTGCTCGGTGGCATCGACACTGGTGGACAACGGGCTACAGAGAAGCAGTTCAAGGAGTTGATGGAGCTGTTCCCTGAGGCCAACAAGCACAATCCACCTAGGCGTATGGCCAATCTGTATGAGCACATTGCCAGATACATGGAAGGTGGTCGTGCTGCGGTTAACAACCGGCTAATGGAAGCTGGCTATGACTCGATCATGTTCGTGCATCCCAAGGGTGGTTACACCAAGCCGTACAAGGTCATGGTGGCCCTGAAGCACTCTGACCCAAGCATTGCCCAGGAAGGTGACCTGCTTGTAGCCAAAGAGGACTACATCCCCAGTGAGTCTGAAGTATCAGGCATCCCTCAGTCGCCAGAGGAGATCAAGGACTTTGAGCCAGCACCTACTGAGGTGGCGCAGAAGTCCCTGGGAGAACAGGAATCGCAGGACCAGGCACAGGCGGAGGCGAATGAGCAGGGGCCTCAAGAGGAGCCCCCGCAGGAGGTATCGGGCTGGGCGACAATTGCGGAGCAGCTGTATGAGGCGATTAAGCGTCAGGCAATTAGCGGGAGCTTGGACGCAGTCGCAATAAAGATGCGGCGATCAAAAGTCGCCCTGTTTGTCCAGCAGGCAGAAGCGGGCAACCGGGAAGCAATGGAGAAGCTGGAACAGCTGCACCGAATAGACGTCACCGGCGACACCGCTGAGGTGGATCAGGCGGAATCGGAGGCTGACCCAGCGTCGATCGATGCAGAGGCAGCAGGATCGGTCTTTGATGAAGAAGACCTTCGCCGCATGCGAGCATTGCAAGAGACAAACCCGGCAGCATTTAAGAAACGGCTGACGGCAGCCGCAAAGAAGCGATATCTGGAGGACAACTACCACCTGCGAAAGATGGACTCCAAAACGGTGGTGGCGGCAGCGACAAACAGTAGCGTCCCAGAGGCGTTCGCTCGGTACACCACTCTGAAAGAGGCCCGAAAAGACCTGCTATCACAAGCTGACCCGACAGTAATTGCCCTCTACGCCAAGTCGAAACCGGCAAAGGCCGCTGAACCCCTGCCGGAGAAGGTCAACAACACGCTTCTCCAGGCTCGCGAGAAGGCAAGGGCGGCAAGTGCAGATGCACGACTGTTCAACCTTGTCGCAAGACAGGCGAAATCGCTGAAGTCGGAAAAGGGAGAGGCAACTGTTGAACGGCAACGTGACAACAAGGACGACACTCATTCAGTGACAGTGGCTGGCGACGTTATCTATCGCAACCTGCTGGTTCACCCCGCCGTTGAATGGAATGCCCAGGAACAACAGTGGCTCCCGGCTCGCACAGCTAGAGGCAATGTGAAGCACTGGGAACTGACGCATATCCCCACCGGCCTTCTGGTCACCGGGACACAGGCGAGCCGAGCGGACATGAAAAAGCTGGCTGTGTTGATGGCGATGGCAGGGGTGGACTGGTCCACACTGGAGTCAGGTGATATCCCCAGTGACGTAAGTGCATTGGCTGGACAGGCGATTCGCGCGTGGGAGGCGGATAGCCTGCATGGTCTTCCCGAGGAGACGCAAGAGGGCTTGCGGTCGATGGTGGGTGTCACGCCCACCACAGTCAAGGCCGACATGGTGTTGGACTCAGTGGACCTGGGTGAGACAGGCGGCAGTAAGCTCAGGGATGATGCGGCTTCACGGCTGCGGCAGCTTGGCGAGGCTGTTCCAGAGTTCACCTACAACCCAGTGTTTGTTGTTGATGCCGACAGGCAGTTGGTGTATCGCGATGGGTATGTATTTACCCTCGCACCCGAGATGTTCAACCTTCACCCCAGCGAGTTGTCGCCAGGAATGACAGTGGGGATCAACCTGGAAGACCTCGGCATCAAGCGAAAGACCGCCCAAGAGGTCGTCATCGCTCAGCTAAAGAACGCAGGGCTAACCAAGGTGGCCAAGAATGGGCCCTCTGCTATTCGTGCATATCACGGAGGGGGAAATGTCCGGGTCACTGGGGCGGCCCACGAATGGGACGCAGACAATGCAGTGGCCCGCGAGGCGATCGCCAAGATCCGCTGGTCGCAGTCGCCCCGCGAAGACAAGCCGGATGAACTGGCTATGGAAGAAGACCCCTGGACCAGTCTTGATGAGCCAATGTCGCCACCACCGCTTCCCGAAGCTCGACCCGAGGTCATGCACATGGAAGAGGCGTCCGAAGAATCCGCCCAGCAAGAGAACGTCCTCCCAGAAGACAACCCAGGATTTGAACGTCTCGTCGGCCACTACGAGGCCACAGGGGCAGCGATGGCAGTCGGAGGACCGAAGATCGAACTGGAGGAGCCGGTGGGCGAAGAGGATTTCCAGCCACTGAGCCACCACGACATCATCGCCCAGATGGAGGCAGACTACGACCTTCCAGCGCGGCGGGGTAGATTACCCCGCTCAGCGATGGGGATCTACAAGCGTAAGGCCAGGGTGATGCGGTACAACTCCAAGGCCGATGCTGACCTGGGAACGAAGACACATGAGACAGCCCACCACCTGGACGAATCAACGGACATTCTGTCGTCCGCACCACGGGAAGCCAAAAAGGAGATGCCGGACCTGGATTACGACCAACGTGTGACCCTCACCTTAAAGGACGGAACGACGGTGGCCGGAGTTCTCAGCACTCGCCAGCCTGACGCAGATGCCATATCGGTGCGGGCTGGGAAGCCAGGGAGTCAGGAGAATAAATCCTACAAGCGGTCGGACATTGCCGAGATCGACTACAAGGGCAGGCGAGAATTCGAGGGATTCGCGGAATTCATGCGGTTGTACTGGACTCGGCCCAGCGAGGCGTCCGCGAGAGCCCCGGTCATGTCGCAGCACCTGCTGGACTGGATGGCGAAGAACCCGGAGACGGGTGAGCTGATCAAGAGAACCCAGAAGCACATCACCAGATACCGCAAGTCAGGGTTTGAGAAGCGAGTGCAGGATTCCATCGCCAGGCACCCCGGACGAGAGCCACGACCGATCGACATGTCCACATTCGAGTGGATGAAGGACAAGGCAGGATCGGGGTGGAGGAAGTTCTACAAGACGTTCCTCAACGACAGAAACTACCTTGACCAACAAGAGAAGGAGCGTCGGCAGCGAGGCGGGAAGAAGCTGGAGGCAGGCGAATCGTTGCCCGAGATCGCTATGGCTACAGTGGGTGCCGCAGAGTCTAGTGCCCGTGAGGCGATTGAGGATGAGGTCCACTCTCCCTGGAACAACCAGAGGATTGGCTTCACTGAGGAGCAGTACGTTAGACGGCTGGTAAACGATCACGACATATCGGCTGAAGAAGGGCAGGCGTGGCTGGACTCGTTGGTAGACGAGGAGGCTGGCGAAGAGGCGGAGGACATCCACTCGATCACGGTGGACCCAGTGAGCTTGCGAGGACTCAATCGCTTGGTGACCTCAGTGGACTACGAGAACTTTACTCTTTACTTGGTGGCGAAACAGTCCATCGAGATGTGGAGCAAGGGGGTCACTCCTCCGGTGACGCTGGAGGACGCCAGAGCCTTCGTAAACAAATATCGCTCCAACGAATGGGATCAGGCCGCCCAGATGGTCCACAGGTTCCATGACGCTATGACCTGGGCCGCCGCCCACGCTGGCCTAATCTCTGTTCCTGAAGCACGGCGGATCGTGAAGTCGCACAGCCACTACATACCGATGTACCGCGACATGACGACCGTCAAGAGAATGCGAAAGCAGTTCGGCAGTTCGTCGTTAGTCAACGCCTCTGGTCTGTTTCGTCGTCGCACGGGATCGGGAGCGAGAGTGCTGGACCCGATGGTCAGCACGATTATGAAGGCGATGCAGGTCTACGACCGGGGCAACTTCAACTACCTCATGCTGAAGATGATTGAGCAGGGGGACGACGCTGGGCTGCGCGGTCCAGGAAGGTGGTTTGAGGAAGTAAAGCCGGACCCGTCCCTCACCAGATTCAACCTTCAGAAAGTGTGGCCGGATGTCCGGGACCAGCTAGAGGCGGCGGGGATCAGCGAGGAGGATCTTGACGGCATTCCTCCCGAGTCCCTGGCGATGCAGTTAAACATCTGGCGTCCCGACTACTTCAAGAGGAATCCAGGCGAACCAGTCCATCTCGTCTACACACGAACAGCAGCATATCAGGACAAGGCCCAGACCCCTAAGCTGTACTGGATCGACGAGGAGATGAGCGAGGCGTTCCGTACAACCGATATGCCGTTCTTCCGCGAGGGAATCGGCAAGGTCATGCAGGCCGCATCCAACTTCGTTCGTACTGGTGCGACGGGACTCAATCCGCGTTTCGCTCTCAATAACGCCCTGGTGGATTACATCGTCTACCAATTCCAGAGAGAGCACGGAATACCCAACCACATCAAGGATGCCCTGAATACGTCAGAGGAGGACAGGACAGAGCTACAGATCGAGCAACTGACAAACTTCATGCGCGGCAACCGAAACATGGGGCTACTAAAGGGAGCGTTGTCATACGAGGGAGTGCTAGGCACTCGCTCCGGCCAGGCACTTTACGAGGGTGCGGCGGCGGCAGAATCTGTGTGGACTCCCTTGCAATCGATTTGGTCATACTCAGCGGCGATGCTGCGGTGGCTGCAAGGTGAGAAGCTGCCACCGACGATAGCGCAGTTCCGGGGTGGCGGCGGCGAGATATCGCAGTCGATGGGCCAGCACCGTGACATCCAGTTGATGATCGCCCAGGAACTTCGCAAAGGTGCCCCCCTGAGCAAACCTGGACTGGCGACAGGTGCGGTCACTGGCGGAGTGGCTGGATTTGCAGTGGCAGGACCGCTGGGGGCATTCGCCGGGTCCGTTGTGGGGGCTGCGGTCGGTGGCCGTGCAACCAAAGAACACGCAGAGGGATTCTGGCACGGGATCAAGACTAAGCCGACAGAGACGGTTGTGGATCTGGGAAGCCGAACGCTTGAAGGCATACGGGGCATCGTGGGGTTCAGCGAAGTCGGGCCACGGTTCGCGGCGTTTCGCCAGACTGCGGCCAATCTCGGCTGGAGCGAGCAACGAATCCAGGAGGAGGCGGCCAAGGGCAAGCGGATGCCCAAGCATGTCCAGATAGCGGGGATCAACGCAGCGGCGGAGTCAACCCTGAACTACAACCGAATGGGAACGCTGGGGCGTAAGCTGAATAGGGTTATCCCCTACGTGAACGCATCCATTCAGGGTGTAGACAAGATGCTGAGGACGTTTAAGGACCGCCCCCTGGCGACCGCAATGCGAATTGCACCCATGCTCGCATTTACCGTCTACTGGTGGCTGTTACGGAAAGACGACGACGACTACAAGGAACGGCCAGAGTGGCTGGACAACTATTACCACTTCTCGGACGAGAATGGCCAGATGACTTACCGCTTCCGAGTTGGCCATGAATGGGCTGTATTCAAGATCGGCACTGAGGCGATTCTCAACTGGTACAACGAGAAAGACCCCGCATTGATGAGCGAGTTCGAGAAGCAGTACATGGGTAGTGCCGCCATCCCCAGGGCCTTTCGGGCTACGGGTCGGGCAGTCACTCCCCCGTCACGAATCGCAGCCATCAATCCAATGATGGAGGTGTGGGGGAACTGGTCGAACTTCCGCGAGGCTCCGATTGAAACCGCCGCGATGCAGAAACTACCTACGGAGAGGCGGTACAACGAGCGGACGACAACCCCCGCCAAGCTCTTGTCGCAACACATCGGCAAATACGTGGGTATATCTCCTGTTGAGATCGACCACCTCCTGGAGGGACACACGGGTGGCATGTACACCAGACTGGACCGGGCGATCGAAGGCAAGGACCAGGCCGGGAACCTGGTGTTCGGCGGATTCATGCTGCGAAGGAACTATACCCAGAGCGAGCGAGACTTCTACAACCGCAAAGCGACGATTGAGCAGCAGTACAACGCCACCAAGGATGATGTGAAGGCGAAGAAGCTGCCCCGAGAGCGCCTGGTGGACATCGAACGGCGTTACCGGGAGATGCAGGATTACCAGGAGTTGATGTCTGGCCTGCGAAAGTCCATCCGTGGGGTAAAAGACCGCGACACCCGTTTTGTGGTGGAGAAGTACATTGCAGGTGTCGCCCGCGAGGCGATGGGGAAAGAGCGACTGGGACTTTACCCGCCACCCTGGCGAGCCACTGATCTGCCCCCAGCGGCTCAAAAGGCTGTAGATGGATTCCTTGGCAGAGCGATGATGGCCCTGACTGCCCCACCACCACGGCGGCGGGCGGGAGAGTCAGTACAAAACTACGCACTCAGAGATGACGAACGAAAGAGGCGAGCTTTCCTTGCAGAAGGTATCATAGGGCGAACTGGACTAACGTCAGAGGAACTGGCCGAAGCGTTCCAGAGGCACAACTCCGGGAGGCTGTCGCCCGATCCCCTGGTAACTGATCGAGGACTGTCCGGGTTTGGAAGACGGCTGTTACAGATACGTCAAAGACAGTAGCCGTCCGTGCATCTGACGGGGCAGGCATGGTTGGACGGTGCCATAACCCCGATAGCAAAAGACAAGTAGTCACATGATTGGTGAAACATTTACAGGATTTGAATCCGTTATTGCGCAGTT
>CEUX01013253.1_pt1 | contig 11923 bp, 27 predicted proteins | sample 531361 | NCBI WGS metagenome assembly CEUX01 (sample SAMEA2622736, study PRJEB7988) | marine metagenome | isolation source: saline water (ENVO:00002010), including
CTCCACTTCTCTATTCCACGCCAGTCGATCCTATTTCGCCCCCATCATAAACACTTGGGTTTCACCGCCTTGGCCAGGGAACTTACTTTCGATGCCAAGTGTTTATGGTGGAGGCGTTGGGTACTGCCCCCAAGTCCTGTACGTCTTTCAATCCGCATCAACGAACTGTAATTGTATTTATACCATATGGTGCAAAAATTGTCAAGTACTTTTACCTTCTTTAAACAAAATTTTCTGCAGCAATATGGTATTAATTTTTCCTATAGTACCAGACGATAGAATACACATCATAGGTTGCTCTTTTGGATTTGGCAACTGCTGAACGATTGTAAAACTTCCTGTTTCAGTATTAATCCACATACTTAGTGGCACATTCATTTGCCCTGCTTCAGTTAATAGTGGTTCAAATGCGAGAATAAAAGGTTGTTCTCCGAACTGTTTTTGAAGATTTTCTACCGTTGCCATACCAACTTGACATATGATAGGTTTAGATGTTTGAACCATCATGCCTGGTGGTCTAGTCATTGGTAGTTCAGGCACATCCTTTCCTACTTTGGGTTCTTTTTTGTCTTCTGCTACTATTACTGGTTTGGCCGTATGCGAGGAAGTATCAGCTTCGGCACTGGATACCCCTGTACAACCACTAAGAATCAGAAGACTTAGCGTCAGACTTAAAATCGGGTATTTCATTTTTTTCGCTCCAGTGAGTAACGGTTTCTGTAAGAGCCTCTAGATAGTCATACTTTTCCTTAACAAATTCTTGAACAGAACCATCTTCTGTAACACATAGAATTACAACTTGGTCTATTTCAAAGCCAGTTCTTTCTTCAAACATTTCAGCATATGCTGAGCCTTGAATATAGTAATTCTCGTTCCATTCATCATTGCGTTCTTTGGTTGACGTTTTAAAATCTATTATCGACAGTACACCATTGTACTCGGCGATACAATCAACTCTACCCGCTACCTTATATTTAGTAGAATAAAGTCCTGCTTCTTGTGCATAGATGTTGTTCACCTTATGCAGTACTTTATCTTTGAGTTGAGTGAATAAACACCACGGCAAAAATTTCTTCTTATGTTCTTCAAATTTCTTTGGAAAATCTCTAGACATATTATTGAGATAATCTTCACACATATGATGAACAGCAGTACCTCTTGCAGCTGCAGTTCTCGCTACATAATTTGCAACGTCATCACCCACCCTTTTACGCCATTCAAACAATCCTTCTTTATTACGGACTGATAGAACTGTCGTAATTGACGGCATATAACCTTGTGGGGTTACATAAAATCTTTTTTTATCTATTGTTTTTGTGGTTAATTCTGGTATATCTACTTGAATATGGTTAAACATATTTTGCTCCCAAATTGAATGATTGGTCGGGAACTACTATAAGTCTTCCAGATTTATCGTAGGTTACGTGGGGAGTCTCTGTAATAGATACAGTTCTTCCCCACTTTTCATCATAACTAATCCTATTTTCATAATAAACCGATATAGGTTGAATCGGTGTAATCGCATCAATCATATTTTTAAGACTCTACAGACCTCATCCTCACTACTAGACGGTCTGCCCTATTAGTTACTTGTTGATACCATCTGCTATCAACCATTTCATCTGCGGCTGCATCCCAATCTCTGGCATCCACACCACGTTTCATTCCTTTAAACTTACTCAACCTTGGGCGCCCCATATTAAACATCATATTGGCGATGATCAATTGGACTTCTTCGGGCAAGGTATCAAAGTCGGGATAGAGGGTTTCGCAGTCAGACAATACTGCTTCAACGTCTTGGTCGAAACATTCATTGACACGTTGCTCGGTGATAGGACTCCCGACTGCCTGACCATGCTCTGGGTCTGACTCTCTAACCAGATGGCCGATACCAAAAGTAGGCAACCCAAGATGATCCAAATATATCTCATATTTGACTCCCTCATCTCTGGCAATTTCTTCTCTGAGTTGTTCAATATTCATAAGTTACTCCTGTTCATAACTATCAGCGGGAGCTCCGCAAATAGGACACTCATCGTCTGGCGGTGCCTCGCCTTCATGTACATGACCACAATCTGGGCATATCCATTTCATTATTCATCTCCTATACCTAATTTGATTTTGTTAATAAGATAACTCTTAACAAAACCAGAACGAACAATATCACCAATATTAAATTCGGTGCAATTAAATTCATCCATCTCTTGTAGAATACGTAAGAAGTCATGTAGACCATTACGCTCATTTTGTTTTACTAAATCAGATTGACTAAAATCACCACAAAAGACGATTCTAGAATCTTGTCCAACTCTTGTTATAATAGTATCCAATTCATGGAAATTTAGGTTCTGACATTCATCCACGATAATGAGTGCATTATCGAATGTCAATCCCCTAAGAAACGAGGTTGATAAAAAGAAAATAGTACCTTGTGCTTTCAGTTTGTCATATAGACTATTAAATGCCTGTTCATTAGGCATCTCAAACATGAACTGTACCATGTTCTGATATGGAACTTGATACAATGCAGCCTTATCTTCTTCATCGCCTGGCAGGAAACCAATCTCCCTAGTAGGAATTAATGACCTTACCAGAACAACCTTGTCATAAGGTTGTTTTAAATCCATTACGGATTGTAGTGCCAGATATAACGAAATAAATGTTTTACCTGTACCAGCAGAACCAAATAAAAACTGATTTTTACCAGCTTTCCACGTATCAAAAACTGTCTTTTGATTGTCAGTTAGTGACTTAATGGTTACTAGGCTACTGTGGTTGATTTCTTTATTTTTTTTACTTGCCATGATTCACCTTGCTTTTCATATGCCATACAGCTATCCCAATGATAATGTGGGGGGAAACGCCTGTTGTGGGCGTTTTCTACCCCCACTGGTGTCGAGTGTGAAGTAGTACTTTCCACTACACCGCTTCTATTTATCACTACTAAACTTTTTAGTGTATTTTCTAGCTGCTTCAATTGTCTTTAGCCTTTTGTGGGTTGCGCCACTTCCATATCTATCTGCGAGTGCAGAAGTGGGGTGAGCTGCAGCAATTCTCTGCATATTCTCAGTAAACCCACCATCTACTTTTGGGCCTACACCCATTATATGGTCGCCAGTAAGTGACGGTGCCTTGTTCCACGCTTTCTTAATATGAGGATTCTCTCGCATAAATTTTTCCATCTCTGCGATACTCATCATATCAGTAAATTCTTCATTAGTTTTTGTGTTTATAAAATCATATATTGGCACGATTAAAATCCAGTTCTAATTGCCGAGGATCTCCACCCATATTATTAATTTTTGTTTGTAACTGATTGACTTCGTTATTTAAGTCTACTATTCTCAATTGAAGAGCATGAACATATTTCTGCATTTCTGCTATTTCTTTCTTCCAAAGATCCTCATGTGTCATAATTACCTCTTGTTTATAGTTTGGTGCTTTTGCTTCACGCAATCGCCTCCCCATGTAATCCCAATAACCTTCTCGTTGCATCAAACCACTCCGGCATCTGTCTACGTTTATACGTAGCAAAATCAGACTTCTCTAATATATAGTAAGTCTGATAAGACAAGACAGCATCTTCACCTTTACAATAATCAGGCATACATTGTGGTGGGTCTACAAACCCCGCCACTGGAATTGCTTGAGGAAATTCTCGTAAAGGTACTAGGAGTCGTTCTGTAGCATGGTGTTTACCATACCGATAAGTATACTCTTGCATAAGTGCTACCATATGGTCATATAACCACTTATAATGTTGGTATGATTGCCGTACCCATTTTGTACTAGGATGGTTTTTATGTGCCATCTTATACAATCCTACACTGTCAGCATATTCATCACCATCAAGTACACGATGAGCAGTAGAGAGCATCTGAGCGCTCTCTAGTATCATCTTGACAACGTGTTTATCACACATTTCTTGAGCAGCGAGTTTAGCATTTCTGTTTACGTAGAAGATATTCATTCTTCTAAACACTCCTTCACTTTCTCAACAAGATTGTCATAGGTAGCATAACAACCACCTACCCATTCGCCGTCTTCAAACTCACGAATATCAAGATTTCCTGCTGGTTTCACTTGTCCATCAATAGACAGTTCACCATCTTTCATAACTGAAATTTCAATATGTCTCATTTCTGCTTTTTCCATGTATAGAAGATATGGTCTTGTATCTCTATTGTTTTTCTTTTAGATTTTGCCCATCCAGGCGTAACATAGTCTGCATGGTAAAATACCGCACCATCCGTTATATCAACGAATGTGAGTTTATTATATAATATAGCATGGGCAATTGTCAAGAACCTTTGATAAGTTATTTTGTCTTTCGGTTCATCTGATTTGCCATCACAATACCAAGAAAATTGGCACTTATTCCTTATTGGATAGAAAATTCCATTTTTCTTCCAAGACTCTCTAATCGGGCCTTGTTCAATTACTTCACAGATATCATTGGGAAATCTTTTGTCTCTAACTCGATTCAAAACAACGGCTGTCACCGCAAGTTGACCAGCCGTTCCTTGGTTTCTCGCCTCATAATACATATTTTTGGCAAGACAAACTGCTGACTTTGCATTATGAGATTCTTCAACAGTTGGTAATGTGGCATTTGCTGGTGAAAATAATGTCAGACCAGCGGCTGTTAAAAGTTCTACAATCATACAGGCGCTCTCCATGATTCATCTATTTCTTCGCCCATGAATGTAGCATATGTCTGTTTAACATACTCATTACTACAGATGAGTCCATCGGTTGACATATGTGTATTCACATAGGCGACTACATCGTTTTCGGATGATGCACCAGATTCGATTGCATCAACGACATAATCTTCCATGTCCATCATCCAATTTTTCACTTTACCCATAATAATACTCCTTAAATCCTTTGAGTAACTTACCTTGCATACGATAGGCTTGTTTCTCCCAAGGTTTTTTACTGTAGGATGTTTTAGTGTGGTCTACACCCTTCCAGAGTTGACGATAACCAAGTTTCTTAGGATAGACCCTATCCACTAATAGACCCTTGGCGGTTTGCATGACATGAACCATTTCATGACATATTGTTTCAATGAAGGCATCTAATCCACCGCCTTCTTTTTCTGGTAATTTGTTTAGGATTCGTTTGTCGATTTCTACCGTAAATTCACGGTCAGTTTCCATAGCATAACAGAAACCCCAAGCACCTTGTTCAAAGGTCTTGGTCAACATAATTTCAATGTCGAGGGTACGGTGTCTGGGCATCAATACATCAATGCACCAATACGCTACTTCTTCTGCAAGTTCACGTTGCTTCTTAGTACCGCCAGTAACCGTGACACAATTCATCGCATTTACCTCTTTTCTCATCATAAGGCTATATTAACACAGCGAATATGTTTTGTCAAGTGTTTTTTAGTAATCTAATTGACCTTTTTTTGCCATTCCACACAATCCCCAAAGCATGAGGCATATGCCTGTGGTGGCAATCAAAATTCCAGTGGCGAGTGGTGCTGTTCCTTCAACAGCACCCACACCAGCAATAACGGTAAACAACCCTAAAGTGAATCTAATCATAATCTCTCCTATACCAAATATAATGGGCCAGTCCAATTGATGTTAAAACCACCCTTTAGGACGTTTCCTCGTTTTCCATTCCGAGCAGGCGCTTTATAACCAGCACACATCAACAGGTCACCCCGATCAAACTTGGCATCATCATCAGTATTGACAACAAAACCCCAAGCAGAGTCTTTGGATGATATTTTAATGTACTTAGTACCGTATTTGATTTTCCATCCATTGGCAAAATCATCACACATTTTCGGATTATTCGGCATGAATTTTTTATAGTCATGATTCGCAGCGGCAAGCATATTCGCAATACCGTCATCAATCGAATCAAACGACTTTTTAATCGCAACAGTCATTAGGCAACTCCAAAATTAAACATTACAAGGGCGAATGTTCCAAACCAAACCGCAAAAGTGGCGAGAAGGAAGAACAACAACATAGTCAAAATCTTTATCATGTATATAATGTACCATAATAAAAGAGTTTTGTCAAGAAAAAAGTAGCTGTCTAAGTCATTGATTTTAAAGGATTTTCAAAAAAAGTTTATTTTTTTATTCGGGAAGCATATAATTTTCGTTCCAGCCAAACGCTTCTTTAACTACATTTGCAGACAAACCCTTATATTTTTGGTGCAATTTACCATCTTTGGCGGCAATTACAATCTCTGATTCGTCTGGATGTAGACCTTCAAGCATCTGTACAAACATCATTTCTCTACGATTTCTCGTAAGTTTTCCATTACCGCCTTCGATGAAATTGTATAATTTCCTTGCTTCCAAATGCAGTTCTGTATGTTCAGTACCTTCAGGCGCTTCATTTTTAATATATGGTACATCACCGCTGGGAAGAAGCCATACAATGTTGGGGTCAAAAGATGATTTGAGAACCATTCGCAAAGAATCAGTATTATGTTTACGTAAAATCTCAATCTTTTTTTGTTTAGTTTTTGCTTTAGAAACTTTATCTAAAATCTCTGAAAACAGTGGGGTATATGTCTCAATAACCATTTTAAAATTCTCCTATCGACTCAGTAAGGTTGGTCAACCTCTTTTGTATAAAATAATTTAACAATTTACTTCGGTCACCCTCTGGTGCCTCTTGGTATTCCTTGAGTATATTTATATACAATTCAGATGGAGATTTTGACAAATCTATCAACACTTCATTTCGTTGATAATTTCGCTTTACTTCATCGTTAGGCAAAACATCGTCAATATTATGACCAATCCAATTTTCAATCTTATTCTTACCTAGAGGACGTTGCCTCAAACCTTCAGAAAATGTATGGTCTGGTGATAACACATTTGGAATACCGTCACTACTGTCGCCACGTAGAATATGTTGTTTTAGATATTTGTGTGGGTCTTGACCATTAATAAATTTCTTGGTGATGGGGGAGTATTGGGTTACATTCTTAAATTTCTGTAACTGAATAAAATCCTTATCACCAGAAACAATCAAAGTTTTACCATTATCAAACTCTAGTTCAAGGCAAAGAGCAGCGATGATATCATCTGCTTCTGCACCGTATACTTCTAGAACTTTGTATGGGAAAAATTCTTTGAGTTCATCTTTAATACTATTCAGTATGCCGAAGATTTGATCCCAATCCAAGGGAGAATCTTCTCTACCCTTTTTTCGATTACATTTGTAATGAGGGAATACATCTCTACGCCAATAGTGTCGGGAGTCATAACAAATGATTAACTCCCCATATTCATCAACAAACTTACTACGATACATTCTTAAAGAATTAAGTATCATATGTCGAACCATTCCTTCGTCTGGTTCAGTTGTCTTATTCATATTCAAGTGCATCATCACACTAGCAAGTGCGATTTGATTCATATCAACTAATATCATCGTCCTTAAATTCCATATCTTTAGCAATAATCTCAACCATGTCCATATCACATTCGGTTGTTAATGTACCACCTTCTTCTTCTTTTGCCATCATTACACCTTTAACGATAGCTTGCATAGGATGTTTATATCCCATATGTCTTAGGATTTGAGACTTCACGGTTTCAATGAGAAATCCAGTATCCTTAATAAATTCTTTACCGCTAACGTCAATACCGTTTTCACTCAATGTATGAATCAATTGTACTACGACACCCTCTGTCAAATCATCAGCAAATTTAAGATTCTCTTGGATTTCCATCCAATCTTCATCGGGTATCTTAATTAGATTCTTTTTTACCCACGGCCCTTTTATTACGTTTCCTTCTGGTAGATTTTCCTCTGACATTTTCAGATTCCCTTGTTTGTCCATTGTCTTCATCGTACATTTCTTGTGTATATACAGCACCTAACATTGGATAGTAAACACCGACATCGAACTTAGGTTGACCTTTCTTTGGCCCGTACCAATAATACGCCTGTGCAATACAACGTCTACGAATCTTTTTTTCCATATACTCACCATAGAAATCACAAATCCAATCTCCACTTTGTAAATATCGGTTCATATCTTTGACATATCCCTCATGGATATGCATCCGAGCATATGCACCTTTAACCTTTTGCCTATGAGCAGACCTTTCAGAAGACGCTAGGTCTTTTTGAGTCTTAATCCATGATTTAATCCTTTTAGGACTTAACATATGGTCATCAGGCAAATCACGAATACTGTGGTGTAAACCACTCTTACCATATTCTGGATTGTTGGCAGCACGTACTTCTCTTGCTTTCTCAAGTCGTTCTGCAGCCGCAACACGCTGTTCCTCTGTCATAGGTTTACGTCTTTTACGTGTCTTTGGTGCTTTCCATGTAGAGTTATCTGTTTCTACAACAATCTTACGTTTCGCCATAATTATATTTATCCCTTCAAAAAGTAAGCAACCATACCATTTAGAAAAATGGCAACGGCTACCGCATTAACAACAATGAGTGCTCTATCATTCCAAATAATAGATACCCACAACCAACCAGCAACCCCTATAAATTGTAAAAACATATTCATAGGATAGAGGTTATTAGTAGTAGCAATCATAGCAAAGACCAACACTATTGAACTAGCCCATTTCAACCACCATGATAAAGGGTGGGCATTTTTTGTGGGTGTCAGTGTTTTACTTGCATTTTCGTGCTCTTCCAATTTCACTATACCACTTCTTCTTTCTAGAACCCTTGTTCTGCTTTACGTTTTGCTTCTGCCTTTAACCAACGGCGTCTACCCGCTGCTCGTGCAAGACGTTTCTTTTCACCTTTTGAACGGAAATATTCTCGTTCTCTAAGTTCTCTAATTAAACCATCCTTTTGAAGTTTTTTCTTCAATAGGCGGATGGCACCATCGACATTATTATTACGTACTTCTACTTTCATAGATTAATACAACTCCTTTAAATACCATTCACCCCGAATCTTACAGGCAGCTCCTCGCATTGGTTTTTTTAAATCTCCCACCATAACTGTGGTGGTAAACTCTCTGCATTTGCCATCTGTATGAGTCGGAACAGCAGTTACCTTATGGTCTTTATTTGGATTACTCCAACTAGTATACATATTGTCGGGGTTTTTGTCAAGTGTTTTTTGCAAAACCATCATGTGATGCATATGGTCAATCTTATCCAATGCATTACCAACACTATACCCAACAACCATTCCTAGTACAGTTGCTCCAGCAGCAATTAGTGGGTCACCAGTTTGTACACCGATAACCGTTCCTACTACTGCTCCACTTAAACCACCATAAGTTGCCTTATTGTTTGGAACTTCTGGCGCCCATACTCCCTTTCCTGGCAGATAGTAATCCTTAGCGGTACAACCAGTAAGTTTACTACAACCATTAGTGGGGTTGATACCAGATGGCATCAAACACCCACTTAGAGAGAGAACTAGTGCGGTACTAACCAGAAGTTTTTTTACCATTTTCACCTTCTATAGTTACTTTTGGTACTGGCACAGCCTTAGGCTTAATAAGAGTTTCAACATTAGTTATGGATTTTGCTTCATCCTTTGCTTGACTTTCGTTGACCTCTGCATCAAGTTCTTGCCATGCTTTGGTTGAACGTAAACGACTATAAACCATACGGTCTTTACGTAACCTATTCATGATAATCTTGGCCGCATTTTTGTCGTTATATTCTAACAATACGAATGCCCGATATTGAGTGCCCGCTGGGTAAATCTCAATCTCTTGCATATTATAACCAGCAACATCGACCTCTGCAATAACATTTTTAGCGACTTTTTCTACTTCTGTCATTACTCGAGCATCTACATCATTCTGGCCAAATTTAGCAATCCAAGATTTTGTCATTGCTTTTAACTTACCGTTAATCCGATCTGCAAGGACAACCTTACCGTTAAGAGTTGCAACATCAACTGCTAACTGTAAGTCTGGTGCAGTAGCAGTACCTACTGAATAGATAGAACCTTTTTTAGTAGGCATCTTCTTATACCAATCTGGTATAATAGATGTAGAATATTCTACCTTATCAATTCGATACTTCATTTGTGCGGTCTTCTCGCCAGGCAAATCTGGCATAGTTTTAGCACAAGCACCAAGAGTTAAAGCAAGGACGGATACCCCTGCCAATAGTTTGGTATTCATCATTTAATCTCCTTCAAAGAATCTACCATTATATCTCTAACACCACTGTCTAGAAATAATCCTTTCGCCCAAGGAATAATGTCGGGATAGAATACCGTCAACACTATACCAATGGCGATTCCAAGTAATACTCTCACTTGGCACCTTTATCGGACTCTTGCCATTTCGTTACTTTGTTTCCAACAGAAGTAATGTCTTCGCCAATGCCCGTAATTGTGTTTCCACAGGCAGACAATCCTAGAATTAGGAACGTCATCATAATATATTTCATTCACAAGTCTCCATTTTAACTTTACCAATACTGGTATTCATGTATATCACTTTACACGAAACTTTAGGTTTTGTCAAGTCACATTTTAGATTTTTTTGACTTGTCAAGGTTTGGGGGGTGTTTATTTGCATTATTTTCTTTAATGCACGTTGTTCTGCCAACTCACAAGCATGGCGTTGTGATACATCTGGGCCAAACACATAGGAAGCATGGTCAGTATACCATTCTTTCTTAATTCTTGCTGATAGGGATATAACACACTTTCTAGTATCCTCAACATGATTAAATACATTTTTATCGTTGATTCGTACAGATTCAACCTTTCCTTGAAACTTCAATTCCTCTTTGGTCTTGAAATCACAAGGTGTATTTGATGCTAATGTTGGGGTAATTATTAGAAAAGTACCCAATAATGGTAGTAGTTTCACTTCGCCCGCATTTTGTCGTTAACAGTTTTAGCAATAATTTCTGAAATAGGAATAATATCCTTTTCACCGTCTTTGCCGGTCACGGTTGCAATCAAACCCTCTTTTTCTAACCTATCAAGTAGAGTGCCTATGACTTCTTCAGTCATCTTCCATCGGGTAAGAATACATCCAGCATAGAAAAATCCTGCCAGAGAACCTACCGCAATTATGGTATGAGTTAAGGAATCCATATCTTTTAGTCCTTATATTATTTCACTATGTGGTTAATATAACACATGGTTCATCATTTGTCAAGTACTTTTTTTAGTACGTCTTGATAATTTTCATCCATTATACTCAATTTAAACAGCAATCTGTCTGTATCGGAGGGCGGTACTTCATGAATAGCTTGAGTATTCACCAATGCTTGGGTATAATGAACAGTATGGGTTTTTCCCTTACCTAGATGAAAAATGATGGGTGAAGCATCATCGTTCATGATATAGTTAAAGGCACATTTGGTATTGATATCCAAATGTGGTTTTAAGTGGGCTCCACTTAATTGTCTAAAGTATCGGGGTTTACATTTAACCCCATAATACTCTTGGAATTTTAACCGTACTTCTTGGGCAACAATAAAATTCGTTCTTATAAACTTCTGCGATTCACTCTTTATTATTTGGTAAAATTCTTTGACCTTACCGTTTGCTACAAAGTCTTTCTCTAAGTTACGAAACTTCTTTTGTTCCTCTATTAAATCATCTCTATATTGTTCTATAGGGAAATTTGTTTCATGATACAATGATTGCATAGACTATGAATCCCGCTATGACCACCGCAAATAATATTCCCCAAAGAAGTTCAGTTTTATCTATCAATTTTTCCTCATTCCAGCAAGTGGGTTTTCAAGTGCCTTTTTAATTTGGTCTTTAATTCCCTCATCAATTTCTTTCATCTTTTTATTTAGTCTTGCTTCAAGAGCATCCATATCGTTTCTCAATTGTTCTCTGCGAGAATCGAAACGGTCTGAATTTATTGTAATCATTTCACGTACTTTTGTATCGTTCTTATCTATACTATCACGAACCTGTCGAAATGCTTCCTTACCACGTTTCTCTACATCATCCAATTG
>CEUX01011247.1_pt1 | contig 11922 bp, 12 predicted proteins | sample 531361 | NCBI WGS metagenome assembly CEUX01 (sample SAMEA2622736, study PRJEB7988) | marine metagenome | isolation source: saline water (ENVO:00002010), including
TCCATGTTCTTCTCCGTTTTATTTTAATAAACACTATTTTTTTATGCTTTACAAGGGCAACAAATACTCGAATTAATTGTTTAATTAACGTATTTATCGCCCTTGTTTTTACCTAAAACTTGTGATAAGCGGTTTTTATACCATAATCAAAATAAAAAAAACCCCCACGACTTCTCTTAATTAAAGACCTATTTCAAGGAAGTTAAGGGGTTAAATATTTAACTTACTTGAGATAAGTCCCGCCTTCGACCAACGCGGACGGGAACGCGCTCTTTGGGGGTGAAGTGAAAGTTCTAATTAAGAAATCCCCTTGGTCTTGTTTAATTGCATACTGGCTTCACATTATCGTAATCAGGCCAGTATCCACCGCATACCATATTAGTGTAATGATTAGCGCTCATAACTGCATCTTCATGACCTGTAAATACTATGAAAGCCACTAAAAAACAAGCAAATAAGATTAATAATAGATTAGTCATTGTCATCTCCGGTTTTATGTTAATGAAATATTATTTTTTTCTCTTGCTGTTAAATATTGTTTAGCACCGCCAACGCTAAACCTTATACCATTAATAACAACAACTTTTTGCGGCACAGAAGTGCTACCAAGAGAGTTATGTCTACGATAATGTCCAACACTTTTTTCAATAATAGATGCTGGAAGCCCTAACTTTTCAGCACGTTCTACTAATATTTTAGATGCTTTTGGTGATTTATTAACTGATCTTTTCATTGTCATCTCCGGTTTGTTTAACTTATATGTGTATTATCCATATTACCGTGTCGATGTCAACTAAAATATTAGAATATGTGTAAGCTACATAGTATTTTGTACAATATCAATGGCTCTTTTTTTATCACACAGCCAAAAAACCAGTAGATATCTATCGCCTTTGCCTACGGGTAAACCTCTATGGTTATGAGTAAAGGATGGAAATATTAAGCCATGACCGTTTGGCAACGGCTTTAACGTACCGTGATTATGAAACTCTGTACCACCGCCTGTGTATTTGCCTGTGTTAAGCGGGACGACAATACTAATATCAGCGCTGTCATCGTGATGCCAATGCCCCTGATCGCGCTCTGTGACGTTGTAGTTAGCTATTTGTATGCTCGCTGGATCAGGGCAACTTCTTTGCCATATAGCCATGATGATCGGGTTCATGATATTTCGCACAACAAACCACATATTTTGATAAAGCTCTGGCGAGCGCTCTTGTAATACGATTTCAGGTATTTGGCGCAAACTATCCTCATCTGGATTATTTTCAAAGCCAAACTCTTTACGCATGTTTTCTATTTCCTCACACATCATTTTGCACCAGCTTCGTCGGAATATAGGCATGGTGTAAACGTCGGGAAAAGGATTTTTAAGCATTTCATGGATTGGCGTTTTTTGCATTTTGTCCACGCCACTTTGTGCAGCATACCTGCTAATGATAGGCATCGAGTCTTGAACAGCTTGGTAAGTGTTCTGGTTGATCATCCAATGCGATTGCATCGAAAGCATGTAATTTTTTAATTGATACATAAGTTTGCATATTCTAATAAAATTTTATAAAATCGTCTATAAATTTTATAAATAAAGTGTTGATATGGATAATATTTCACAAGAAGAAGCTGAAGCTAACCGCAAGATTCGTAAATCTTTAGCGCTTGATGTTCAGACCTACAATATGTTACAGGATATCTGTAATTCTGAACGGCGCTCAAAAATCTGTCAGTTAAAAGTATTAATTGAAAGAGAATACGAAAAACTGTTTAACATAAGTCCAAGAATATGAATCTTTTTAAACGTAATAAGAAGTCTGTGCCACAGACTTATCAGCCAGTGCTTGAGGCAAAAGAAGTCATTGATTTGTTTTCAAGACTCACCTTACACCATCAAGCAGCTTTATTGCGCTTGATATCGCGTAATCTTGTTATAGAGGTAGATGGCGAACAGTATATGGGTTATGAGTTTAACTACGATGTAGATAACGCTGTAATCTTGGCTCATGAATCCGAACCACAGGGCGAGTTACCTTTAGAAAAACTACCCTAAACCAGCTATACCTTTATTATCTTGCATTTGCATCCGCATCGCTATCTCTCGATCTATTTCACTTGGTAGAATAGTTGGTGATGTAGCGGGGTTTATGCTAGAGGTATTTGTCATGCCAGGTGTTCTTGGAACAGTTAAATTTTCTAAGCCTTGCATTATCAATTCATCTCTTTGATCTTCAAAGATGTTTTCATCATCAAAACTTTGTGTTGCGCCAGTCCCCCCAAGTATTTGCTCTGCAATTTTATCTGTTTGTCCACTCGTAGCTCGATACTCTTCATCAGGAGTAATAGCATCAACGCCCTCACGAATAGCCCTAACGCCCGTTTGTTTTGCCATAAACTCAAGTGGTGAAAGATAATCGTAAGCTTTTTTTATGTTTTCTGTAGCATTAGGATCAAACAAAGCATCCGCTAAAGCATTGTAATAACTTTCTTTTTGTTTTATAGCGATTCTATGAACAATATCATCGCCGAGAGTGCCTGTTAAAAATCTGCCAGGAACTCTTATAGCAGCTAAAGCTATTCCTGCGGATTTTTGACCTAATCCTTTAACATCATCGGCCAATTGTTTTTCGATTGCAGTAAATGGTTGTGTTTGTGAAGCACCTCTAGGAGCTTTGGATGCTTTTCCGATAATTTCTAAAAGTTTACTGAAATTATTATACTCTTCAGGTTCTAATATTTCTTTGAGAAGCCTATCTGTTTTAGGTTTTACGAAAAATTGTTGAAATTGAGGCACACCTTGATCAATGCTTTGGCGGAATACGTCATCTAATTTATCAGTTATAAAAAACTTTTTAGCATCTTTAAAGGCTTCGGCATCAATCGCTTTTAATATTCTCTTGGCATTTCTAACAGATTGCACTGATACATTAGGATCAAATAAATTTTGTACAGCTTTAGCGCTTTGTTTATCTGTCATCAATTTAGATAATTTACCAATCGCTGATCTGGCTACATTATCTAAATGTGGTTTGGTAGGATCGTAAACTCTTCTTGCTAAATTATATGTAGGGTCAGCTACATCAAACAAGGTTGTAAGATCCTCTCGCAAACCAATGAGTTTATTACCTTGCTGAGTTCCTAAGTTTGCTTTTATTAAGTTTTCGATAGAGCCAGCTCTACGATCATGCAACGACATCATGTTTTGTATTTGATTGCCATCACGATCAAATAATTGGCTTTTAAATGATGTTAACGCCTCTACTACATCATCATCCAGTTCTTTATTTGCCAACTCAGAATCAATTTTTTTGATAATCGGTGTTGTGTCTACAAGTACGGGTTCTGGGTTTTCACGAATAGAATCGTATAATTTTGTTGCTCTTGCCTTTCTTTTATCGGCTAATTCTTTTAAAGCTTGCTTAGATGCAGCAGCGATTCTTGTGTTTACGTCACCGAATTGACCTCTCAAGCTACCAAATTTTTCAGCTAAAGTTTCAACCGCGTCCCTAATTTTAGCGCTTCTATTTTTATAAAAATTACGCACAGATACTATTTGTGGTTGTTGACTTAAAAAGAATTGTATTCCAAGAGATTTAGTGCCAATGTCCGATGCCTCTGCTGGAGTTAAAACAACCCCAAATTTTTCAGCAGCTTCATCAATAATCTTTTGTGTGTTTGCTCTAAGATTCATTAATTCTCTAAGAGCATCTTCTTTACCAATAAATTTATTGACTACGTTTCTTGTAGGTCCAGCTCCAAAAGGTATCGCTGAAAAACCAGAGGATACAAGCAAATCTTTGTATGCAGCAGCTATTTCTTCAGGCGGTAGATTATAGAAAGCATCAATCAAGCCAGCGCGTCCAGCTCTAGCACCTCCACCAACTAAAAAATTACCGACAAATCCACCAATCATTGTAGGTATAGCTACTCCAGCTGCTTTTGCAACTGCACCAAGCTTTGTTGCTAAAAGTTGTGGTGGTATTACTGAAGTTGCTCTCAGTCCCACGTTAAATCCAGCTTTAGCGCCAGCTGTAGCACCGATGACATCAGCCGCAAATGTAGTTGCAGGTACAATGTTAGGAATTACTGATTTTTCAAACCAGCCTATATCTTCACCTGCTTCAAGGTATTTCTTTGTAACGCCATCAACATCTTTATAAACAACGTCGCCATCGACTAATGAAAATCTTGCAACCGCAGTTGGATCATTTGGGAATTTTTGTGATGCAATGTATTCAATCATGGCATTGTTATCAAAAAATAAATTAGCTTTAGCTTTATTCAATCCATATTTTAAATTGTCAGATTGAATCTCACCCTCGACCCTATCTCGCTCTTGCAGTAATCTTTGTATTTCATCCATACTTACAGTCATTATTATCTCAAGCTAAATTGTCTTATTATTTCATCAGATATTATAACACCACGGTCTTTAAACGCTTGTAATTTTGTTTGTTTATCTTCAGGTGAATCGTTACTGTTTACTATCACTGTTATTGCATCTGATATTTTTAGATTAACAGTACTCAAGTTATCATCAAATACGCTATCAAACTCTCTCTGTTGGTTCTTAACATTTTCTCGACTTATATTGGTATGTCTTTCAGAAATCGCTCTATATGCCTCATCTGATTCTTTAGTCATACGACTCACAAGGTTATACGCTTCTGTGCCTTCTTTTAGACGAGATAAATTTTCCTCTCTTGTAGCGTTGGGGTCAAAAAGATCATTACCGTTTTCATCTTTACTGCCTTCAAATAACGGGTTTTCTTTATGGTATTTATCAGCAAATGTTTCTTGAGCTGCCCGTATTTCTGCAATGCCTTTACCTTCTTTTTGTAATCTCGATCTTTCTTGTAACCAAGCTGTGTTATAACCAACAGCTTTATTGGCTATTTTTTCGGTAATATCTAATATTTGTAAAAATCCCTCTTTACTATTACCTAAAGTGGCTGAAGCTTGTAAAAACAAGCCCATTTCTCTATCAGAGATCGCACCTTTTGTTTGGGATATCAATCCCATAGCAAGACCTGTACCGACTGAATTTAAAGCTATTTGTGACCCTAATACTTCTTTATCAACTAAATTACCAAAACCTAAATCCACCAAAGCATTTTTTATCGGAACACCAAATAATACCTCAAAATTACCAAAATCTTCTTCCGATAATTTATCCGCGTAAAAACGCGCTGCTTGTAATTTATCTAAAACTCCTCTTTGCGCTCTTGCTTCTTTAGACCATTCATTTTCTTGGCTAACGATTGCATTAGACGTGCTTTCGTCTAAGTCTTGATATATATTAACGCCATCTGGACTTTCTATTATATCTTGAGCTTTAAATTTCTCTGGATTTTGCAAAATTTCTATAAGACGCGGATCATTATTAATAAACTTACGATTTATTCTTTTACCACTTACCGGATCAATGTAACTTATGCTAGTGGTTTTAACGTCGCTGTTGGTATTTCCTATTAGTTTTATGGTTGCATCGTCAATTAATTTTTGTGCTCTTTGTTCATCCTGCATGGCAAATTGCATAGCCAATGAAGCTATGTCTTGTCTTTGTTTATCAGCTCTTATTTGATCTTGTTTAAGTTTCTGCGCAACATCAGAAAAACCTTGTCCTATGCCTACGTAAACATTTCTTGATGGAGATGATAATATGGCTGATCCCAAAGCAGATGCTACATCGTACAAATCTGTTTTAGGCACGTCACTGGCTTGAGGCGCTAGTCTTTGTTGATATTTTTCTAGTCTTTCTTCGTATGTAGGTTGATTTGCTTGTAAAAGCATTAACCTCAATACGTTTGGATCAATAGAACTTGTATCAATTGATCCTGTAAACGGATCCTCATCAGTTGCACCACCTTCTTGTAAACCTTTGATTTGTTCTTCCATTTGAGGTCTGCCGATAGCCATTAAATCGCCCTTTGTTGGTTTAACAAGCCGCCAATACCACCAAGTGTTGATAATCCAACACCAAGACCTGCCATGACAGGGCTAGGCGGCGGCGCGAACTGTTGTGCTTGTGTTTGCGTTCCGGCTGTTTGTGCGGCTGTACCAACAAACGGTAATAGTGATTGGAACTGCTGAAGAGGAGCTTGTTGAGCTTGTAAAGCATTTGCTCTCTGAGCATCAAGTAATCGCTGTTGTTGCTGTTGTTGCTGACCGCCAACGGTTGATAACAAGTTAATACCACCAAGCCCTGCTTGTTGCGCTTGTGTGCCTAAATTTTGTAAGAAGCCACCAAATCCTGTTTGAGCTTGTTGTCCTGTTTGACCAAAATCAACTAGCTGTCGCCCTAGACCTGTGCCTGCACCAAATCGTTGTGCAGATAAACCGGCTAAACCACTTGCAGCTGTTCTTCTGGCTTGTTGTTGCCTTGCAAACTCGCCTAAACCTGTTTGTTGTGCTTCTGAAAATCCTCTTGAGCGTATGCCTGCTATCTCTTTTGCTAAACCCCGACCTATCGCCTCGCTAAATTCATCTTTGGTTAGTCTCGCTCTTGATCCAAAGGCTGATTCGCCGCCAGCTCTTATATTTCTTGCTGTTTGCTCTATATCAGCTATGTTAGCTTGTTTGATGACATCATCAATTGTTTGTTGCACAACAGCATCTTCAAAAGGATCCATGAACTGTTGTGTCATAGATGGATCGTAAGCCTCCGTTGTGCCTCTTAATAATTGTTCTGATTCACCCAATCTATTAAGCAAATCTCTTGTAGAAAGTGCTGAAAGACCTGTGCCTTGTTGTAACGAGGTTAGTAATCCTTCTACACCTTGTCTTGCAGCTTGTTCTGATTCTGTTAAGAATCTATCTTGTACGCCCACTAAATCCCTAGCGGCTTGGGCTGCTGCCAATTGATCTTCGGTTAAACCTGCGACCTCTTGAGGTACGATAACGGGTCTACCTTCTTCATCAAAAAAAGTGCGCTCTGCGGCTCTAAAAGCACCTGGTATGAAACCACCTTCGCCACCCAAACCAAATAAAAGTTGTTGTAGAGCTGGATCACGCGATACAGTTTGTGTAGTAGCGCCTGTCGCATACGGTGCTGGCTGTGATGTTTGAGCAACCATAGGTTGCGCTGCGGGTATGCCCGTAATACCAGCTCTTTGTTGTCTTAATTTTGGCAAATCGCCAACAGGCACACCAAAATATTCAGCTTCCTGTCTATCAAATTCTTCTTGAGTCAATGGCTCATATAAATCTGGGTCTAAACCATACGTGCTGGCATCTAGTAGACCGCCTGTTTGAAAGTTTTTAACTGGTAGCATCGGCATACCTCCCGAAAACATCCATCATTTTATACATAAGTTGAGTGCCTTTTTCCCTGCTCTCAGAGGCAGAAGGCACAAGTGTTAAAATACCGTTTGGCTCTTCGTTCAATTCAAATGAACCAGCTCCACGTACAGCACGTCCTGTCATAACAAATTCACCATCACTTAACATAGCGGGTATATCGTCCGAGGTTTCTGTGCCTGGTCCGTTTATGTCGCCATCCATTCTAGGAAATTCATTAGGATTCATTTCACCACCTTCTTGCATAGCAACAGCGCCACCTTCAGCATACATCATAGGCATAATCGCTCCACCCATCGCTGCTTGTTGCACATAAGGTGATATAACGGCTTCACGTCTAGGTCCTGCTTGCGCACCGCTTAGTGTTGGAAATCTAGGCTGTAATCCAAACTCAACTGGATTTGGTGCTGGTAATCCCATTCTACGGGCAATTTCAGCTTCTATATTGTACCTGCCAGCTGCATCCATAGTGGTTAATGGTGTTAATGGCACTCCCCTATCTTTTCTAGCCTCTTCCATTGCAAGTTGACCAAGCTTAGTGGCGGCTGTGCCTGCCAGACCTAATTTAGCTAAAGAACTTAGACCGCCCTCTTCATCAACAACACTACCTGCTAAATTTGATACTAGCCCTTTATCGTCCTCACCAGGTAAAATGTATTCAGCAATTCTGCTAACGATACCACCGCCAGTTGGATTAAGTACATTTTCAAGACCTGGTGTACTAGATATAGCTGTTGTTATTTGTGCATCATCTAATCCTGATGCTTGCATTTGCTTTATCATAGGAGATAAAGTTTCTATTGTAACGGCTGGTGTAGCTGTTTGAGGTAAACTTTGTACGCCAGTTACACCTCTAGCTAAATTTGTAAGTGTTTGAGTAGGGTTTTCAATTAAACTTCCAATACCACTTCTTAAATCTCCAAGTCCTTTTGAAAAGCTTTTACCCAATCCAGAAAAAAAGCTACCAGAGCCAGCATCTTTTATAGCGGTTATGCTTTCACCAATGCCTTGACCTACTTTTAAAGGACCTGCTACTGATAAAAGTGCTAATGGGTTCGTACGACCTTTTGCAACATCGTAGACCGTCATGGCTTTACTTGCTAGTGCAGCTATCGGTTGTAAAGGACCAGGTACAAACTGCAACACGTTAGCAACTGGTCTTACTACTGTTTTACCAAATTTTTTAAGTGATTTACCCAGCTTCTTAAAAAATCCAAATTCCTCCAAACCAGTGATTTGATTCAAACTGGCTATCCCTATGCCAGCGACAGCTTCCGTCGGATCAATTCCTGACTCTGCAAATTTTGCTTCAATCATGGATTCTAGTTGCTCATCTTCCATAAACTGTGCTGGCAAAACTACTTCACCAGGTGATAGGTGAGCTAATACCGTATCTTCACCTGTACCTGATTGTCTGACAAATTCAGCTAAATCAGCTAAAGGCGCTTTTTCATTCAATTCAAATTTCTCTACAACCTTATTAAGGATTGCTTTTTCATCTGGATCATCTGTTTTTCTGATTTGATTGGATAAAGCTTCTATCGCAACACCTATTTCTGCTTTAGGTGTTTGCATCATGTTCATTTCTTGATCTGAAATTGTACCAGTAGGACGCATTTTGGGAGCTAACATCATGTTCATTTCTTGATCAGTAGTTGTACCAACACTTTGCATTGCTTGAGGTGTTTGCATCATGTCCATTTCTTGATCTGAAATTGAACCAGCTCCGGCAAATTGGTTAATACGATCTAAAAGCTGTGGTGATATTGTATTTTCTGCCATATTTTTAACTTATTGTGACGGTTACGCTGCCGACGCTCAAAGTACCTCCTAATCCTGTGACATAAGTCTGATGCTCATACAAATTTCTAAATTCTGTTCCATCAAACGCTTGATGAACTTCTACTGTACTGTTAAATATTACAGTACCAGTGGCGAATTGTAACGTAGAAATTTCATCGTTTGTAAAAACGGGTGTTTGATCTATGTCTTTTGCGCCTAAATTTATCTCCAAAATTCTTACTAAACGGTTAAAAGTATCACTTGTAACTGTTTCATCCGTGGCCAGAGGCAAGCGAGTCTCTAATATCTTAGTCACTATCCTCTACGCCCAGATGGTTGTATATCTAATCTGGTATCGCCAACTCTAAATTTAAAATCCTTAATATTTGCCGTTACTGAGTTATCATCATCTGATTCAAAGCGTAACACCACTTGTCTTGTTCTCGTCCGTAAATTAGTAAAACGAGTTGTGCTTGATATTTCGTTTGTAGAATCTGTTGATAAAGTATCAACATTATAATCTCTACGTTTAATAACAATATTCATTGATGGTGTGTTAGATACGCCAAGTTTTGTCGAAAATTTTATATCTGGTATCAATTTTTTGACAAACATAAAGTTTTCGCCATCTGATATGTCAATGTCCGCAGATTCAATAAACACATTTGACATTGCGCTATCATCATCATTGAAACCACTTTCATGAACATAAATTACACCCTCCCCGCTAACTTTAGCGGTCGCTAGTGGTTTATCTTCAATCCCCGTGTCAAGCCAACCATATCTAACCAGAGAACCAATACTCCAAGTTGATTCTTCGTAGTTATATATGACGTACCTTGATATTTCTCCTGTGTCATCCTCAAGCGATGGATACCAAAACCATACTTCTGAGTGTTCGGCATCTAAAGATGCGTAACATTTAAATGCTTGTTCCAAGTTTACGTCAGAAAATACAAAATCTTGCACACTACACGATAGTTTTTTTACAGCACCGTTGTAGTAATAAAATCCATTTTTGCTCATGAAAAACACACCAACAGGGCTATTTATAGCGGCTTTTGGTGCAATTAAACCAGCGCCTTCATTTATTAAATTCAAGGCAAAAGTAAGCGGTGGACCGATGAAAGTCATAGAATATAAGCTCGTGTCTGTCCAAATCAGGGTTTCTTGTCGTGATTTGATGCCACCAACTATTAATGATCCAGAGCTAAGTCTGACTGATCCCGCCGTGTTTGTAGCGGTTGGGTTGAAATCTAATTCATTTTCGCTATCACTAAACGCGACCAGCATAGGATCAACTGAGCCAGTTCTATTTCCAGAACTGGAATCAATAGGATCAGCACCTAAAACAATCAGATGTCTGTCAACCTCGCTGGTTATGACTTGCAAGCCAACAGTAGGCACTTTACTAGCTCCTGAAACACCTGATAACTCTAGCGCTCTTGTTGTTAATCCATTATCTTCAACCCATCTAAAGATTCCTGCGCCTCTTGCGTTGATAATTAAATTTTCACCAAAATTATCATGTGTCCATATTCTTAATTGTCCGGTACTGGATATCGCAGAAACACTACCATATGTGCCTTCTCCCCACGTTCCCAATCCCCAACCAGTGCCAGATACATAAACATCTAAGCCAGTGTTAATTTGATATGCCCCAACAACGCTGCTTCCACCATTTCCGGTATCACTCGCGTTCGCTGTAACTTCCGAACCACTTGTATCTTTAGCTGTTACTGTATAAGTGTTTGCATCACTAACCAACAAGATTTGATATTCTTGGTTTAACACCGCAGCAGTCACTAATCCACCCAATGAAGATGCGCCAGAGAAAGTTACAAAATCTCCGTTTACTGCGCCATGTGAAGTATCGGTTACTGTGAGCGTGCTTGAGCCATTGGTTGCGCTAAAAGTTACATCACCTGCGCTTGTAGTTGCTCTTATAGGTGTTATGTCATTATAACTGGCCCCCGATTCGATATAATATTTAAGATGAGTGCCGATACCTAAATAACGAGAACCGCCGAGGGATATCCAACTGTGTAATGCTCTACCTGTTCCAAGGTAAGTATTGGTATCTGATTGTCTTTCCCAACCACCTATTTTTTCAGGCCTACCTTTTCTAAATCGAACCAGATTCCCGTCTACCCAACCATTTTCGTTTGCGTAGTCAGTTTCTTCTTTATTTATACCTGGTTTAAAATTTATTGTTGTTAGTGGCATGGAAAAATTTTACCACAAAAAATTAAATTTAAATTATTTAAGCTAATCTGATAATTGCAGCAGTTGCATTTGCGGCCGGAAAAACGATAGTAAAATTACCTGCGGTGCTTGTTTTATCCCCTCCAAAATCAATTACAGCAACGGCTTTGTCAGATTGCGTGTCGTTGTATATCATACAACCGCGAGCTGTAACGGTAGCCGTGCCAAATGTCAAATCGGCAAAATCGCAAATTGCGGTCGTTCCTGATGTTGTTGGTGTAACAGACGTGAGCGTAGCGCCGCCTGAAGTGTAATTAGTACCAGATGCTTGTCCAGTAGTTGTAAATGCAGTTGTGCCAGCGCCTAAAGTTGCGCTAGATGTGTATAGTGCGAGCTTAAAAGAATTACCAGAGCTTGCTGTAAAATTATGAGTGCCTACAAGTAATTCTTGCTTAAAACTTGTTGGTATTGCGCTAGATATCGCCATAACTATAGTTCCTTAATAATCTTTGCCATGTCGTTATGACCTTGGCTTGTCAATAAGTTTACCATAGTTGTTCGATCTGAGGTAATAGCGTTTTTGATTCCGTACAAAACTGTTAAATAAATGTAATTTTGAAAAGCCTCAGCTTGTTGCCTTATGTG
>CEUX01008526.1_pt1 | contig 11918 bp, 8 predicted proteins | sample 531361 | NCBI WGS metagenome assembly CEUX01 (sample SAMEA2622736, study PRJEB7988) | marine metagenome | isolation source: saline water (ENVO:00002010), including
AGCAACAACACAAACATTAAAACTTTTAAACAGTGGAGCTGGTGGTTCTGGTACAGCAACATTCTGTACAATAACAATTAATGCAGTAGGTGACACTTTAGGTGGTATGCCTGTCAGTCTAATCAATGCAACTCATGAAAACATTGCAAGTTTCGATATGGATTCATACGAAATAGATGTTAACCTTAACTTAGGTAGTGGAAGTGATAAGTCAGTTGGTGGTATAGAGAATGTTAGAGGTGGTGGAACTGCTGTAAGAGCAAGTAGAAACTTATACTACGATAGTATACATCCATCTATAAGACACTTAACTATGCCTAAGACTTCAATTACACCGAATCTATTTACTACAAGTGCAAACTCTCCACAAGGAAGTGCAAGTGCATATAGTAAAGCAACTGCAAGTGCAGTGGTAGTAATAGACGATAACAATCCAATGGCAAGTCCTAAGATGATTCCTTCATTCATAAATGAGTATGAGGAAATGGGTAATGTAAGAGGTTGTCAATTAGACCTTAACATGACAAGTTCATCAAACATAACTGGAGAAACAACTTATACATCAAGAGTATCTCCAGTAGTAGATTTAAACAGTGCTGGTATAATAGGAACAATGAACAGAGTAAACTTTGTTGATAGTGCAAGTGACATTGCAACTAACTCAACATACATTGCACCAGAAGTCGCAGAAGGTGATAGTAACAATGCAGTGTACATCACTAAGAGAGTTAACTTGGAGAATGCAGCCACAGAACTTAAAATTATGTTCGATGGATATAGACCAGTAACTACAGATGGTGATTGTGAGATATTAACATACTACAAAGTACAAAATCAAGATGATAGTACACCATTCTCATCTAAAGGTTGGATACAATTTGATACAACTAATGTACCAGATGCAGATAGTTCTAGATTTAGAACATACGATTACTCTGTATTAAACTTAGATGAGTTCACAGGATTTGCAATTAAGATTGTATTGAAGAGTAAACAAACAAGTAGAGTTCCAGTAATAAGACAATTTAGAGGATTGGCACTTGCGTAAAATAAAAGATAAAGAACATCTTGTTAAAGATGAAAGTAATGGTGCCATCATAAATACTGATAGGGCAGGATATCTTGCATATAAACAAAGAAAGATTACCATGAAATCAAGACAAGATGAAATAACAGAATTAAAAACCGAAGTGTTTGAATTAAAAGGTATGATGAAAGAATTAATGGGTAGACTATAATGGCATTAACAGTAAGTAACAGCAATACACTAGAAGATTTACGAGTCAGTCATAATGACCTCGTAGATGATGTTGGTGGTATTGGAAGTTTAAGAACATCACAAACAAATTCATTAGTAGATGCAGTCAATAGTATTATTGATGAGTATTTCTATTTTAAAGAATTTGAATTTAGTGCATCTGGTGGAACTAACGAAGCGTTCACTGGTGCAGATGCAGCTGGTGAAACTTTAAAATATTCTGTTAACAGGTTAATGGTATTTAAGAATGGTACACTACTAAGAAATGGTAGTGAGTATTCTGCAGCCAATGGTTCAAGTATTACTATGGTTGGTTCTACATCTTCTGGTGATAAGATAAACATTAAATCATTCACTGGTTCATACGAAGGAACTGCAAGTGCAACTGCATCTCAAACAGTTCAGTGGACGAAGACTGGTACTGGTTCAATCTATAACATCAATGCTGGTGGTATAGTAATTAACTCAGATGCAGATGCCGTTGTTACATCACCCGCTGCTGGATATGGAATTCAATTAGAATCAACTGGTGATGATGTCTTAATAGAAACTGGTTCATCTAATACAACTAAAATTACAGGTGATATAAATGTTGTAGGAGACTACAAGAAAGATGGTTCTGCACTTAGAATAACTGACTTAGGTTCTTATGCAGCTGATGTCAGAGGACAAATCAGTGCATCTGGAGACTTATCTTATAACAGTTCAACTGGAGTAATGTCATTTACTGCTGGTGCAAGTTCAGTTGTTGGATTAACTGATACACCTGCTAACTACAATAGTGCAGCTGGTAAATATTTAAAAGTTAACTCTGGTGAAGATGGAGTTGAGTTTGATGCATTAACAACTGATGATGTTACAGAAGGAACAAATCAATTCTATACTGCTGACAGAACAATGGATTATCTTGGTGGTGCAACTACTGCTGGTGAAGGTATCGTTGCTGGAACTAATGTTGGTGTTACATATGATGATGCTGCCAATACACTCACAATTAGTTCTACTGGTAAAACACAAGAAGAAATAGAAGACATCGTAGGTGCGATGACTGCTGTTGGTGAAGGATTAGATGTAACTTATGATGATGAAAATGGTACTTTAACATTTGCTGGTGAAGATGCAAGTACATCTAACAAAGGTGTTGCATCGTTTTCATCCGACAACTTTAGTGTATCTAGTGGTGAAGTTACAATTAAAGACAATGGTGTTATATTAGGAACAGAAACAACTGGTGATTTCATACAGAACCTAGTTGCTGGTACTGGTGTTTCAGTTAGTACAACTTCTGGAGAAGGACATCAACCTACAGTTGCAGTTGCAGCTAGTGGTGTTACTGCTGGTTCATATGGTTCTGGAAGTGCAATTCCAAGTATTACAGTTGATGCAACTGGTAGGATAACCGCTGCATCTACAAGTTCAGTGGATACTTATTCTGGTTTCGACTTTGGTACAAGTACCTCAGATGCAACAGTTGCTGAAACTGAGAATGTATATATCGCAGGTGGTACTGGTGTTGATGCATCATTTAGTTCAGATGGAACTACACATACAGTAACTATATCTCAAAATTTAAGTGAATTAACAACTTCAACAGGTGATGGTGATGGAGACTTCTTTGTAGTTGTAGATTCTTCTGGTGATGAAAAGAAACTAACCAAAGCAAACATTAATATCTCTGGATTCAATAATGATTCTGGATTCATTACAGGTATTACATCTGGTAATGTTACTACTGCATTAGGATATACACCATATAATTCAACTAACCCAAGTGGATATGTAACTTCATCTGGAGTAACATCTGTTGGTGGTTCATCTGGTGTATCTTCATCTGGTGGAACAACACCTTCATTATCATTAGACACTGCTTTTAATGCACAATTTCAAGGAGTTGGTGCAAATACTGCTGGTGCAACTGGAGAAGTTCGTGCAACTGGTAACATTACTGCATATTACTCTTCTGATATTGCATTAAAAGAAAATCTAAACCCAATAGACAATGCACTTGACAAGGTTATGTCAATTACTGGTTACAACTTTGACTGGATAGATTCTCACATCGAAGAAAGAGGTGGAGAAGATGGATACTTTGTTAGAAAGAAAGATGTTGGTATTGTTGCACAAGAAATAGAAAAAATTCTCCCAGAGGCTGTTGCAGACAGAGTTGATGGAACTAAAGGTGTTAAATACGAACAAATCATCCCATTATTAGTCGAAGCAATCAAAGACCTCAAATCTCAATTAGATTCTAAGTAAAAACTTTCGTTTCAAAATTCTAATCAGTATAAATACTACTGAAAACATTTAAAAGGTAGTAATTATACATGTCAGCAATAAGCAATTTATACATCGACCAAGGCTCAGATTTTTCTGTAACTGTAGGTATGACTGATGCAACATCAGCTGCATTAGACCTAACTGGTGCAACATTTCTGGCTCAAATAAGAAAAACCCATTCTAGTTCTACTGTAACTGCAACTTTTAGTAGTTCACATGATAGTACAGGTGGGAATTTGACTTTGACTTTGGCTGATACAGTAACGGCAGGAATATCTTCTGGTCGTTATGTATATGATGTACTAATGACTAATTCTTCTGCTGAGAAGACAAGAGTTTTAGAGGGACAAGCTATAATTACACCTAGCGTGAGTAGGAGTTAGAAATGACCCAAGTTAAGGTTAATCAGTCACCATCTGTAAGTGTAAGTATTGCAAATGCAGCTGGGAAACAAGTTAAACAGGTTTCGGTTGGTAAGTTGGATGGTTCAACTACACCAATAAACAGTTTACAAGATGTGGACACTACAACAGCGACACTACAAAGTGGTACAACGCTGATATATGATTCAACAACGAACAATTTTGAGGCTACCAACAGTATTGATGGTGGGACATACTGAGAATTGAGAAATTAATGGAGAGAGAATAATATGTCAACAGTAATTCAGATTAAAAGAAGCACTGGTGTTTCTGCCCCTACTACATCTGACTTAGCGCAAGGTGAATTAGCATACTCGATGGATGCTTCCAATGATGGAAGTGGTGCAATTCTTTATGTAGAGTCCCAGAACAATAGTGGTAGTGCAGTAATACAAAAACTAGGTGGTAAATATTATACTGATGTCTTAGATGGTACTACACCAACTCCAGCACCTTTTAAAGTAGGGAATGGTGCAACAAGTGGTGGTAGTATAAGATTATACGAAGATACAGATAATGGAACTAACTATACTGCAATTAAGGCTGCAGACACAATCGCATCCGATGTAACCTATACACTTCCAAGTGCAGATGGTTCAAATGGACAATTTTTAAAAACAGATGGTAGTGGTGGACTAAGTTTTGGTACTGTAGTATCAACACTATCTCTTGCAGCGGATACTGGGTCAAATGATTCACTATCTACTGGAGAGACAATTACATTTACTGGTGGAGAAGGAATAGACACAACAGTAAGTGATAATGAAATAACTATTGCTGGAGAAGATGCAAGTACATCTAATAAGGGTGTTGCATCTTTTAATTCATCACACTTTGATGTATCAAGTGGTGATGTAAGTGTTGCAGCTGCCTTCATGGTAACAGAAGCCGAAGGTATAGGTTCAAACGATAACGATACCACTGTTCCAACATCAGCTGCAGTCAAGGACTATGTAGATACAAATGTAACTGCACAGGACTTAGATGGTGCTGGAGACAGTGGCACATTTGCAGTAGATTTAGATTCACAATCTCTAACAATTGCTGGTACAGCAAACGAGATTGAGACTTCTGCAAGTGGTCAAACATTAACAGTTGGACTACCATCTAATGTAACAGTAGGGAACAACCTTACAGTTACAGGTAACTTAACAGTTAATGGTACACAAACACAAGTAAATAGTACAACAGTAACAATTGATGACCCAATCTTTGTTGTAGGTGGAGATTCTGCTCCTGGCTCAGACGATAATCTAGATAGAGGTATTGAGTTCAGATGGCACAATGGTTCAGCTGCAAAATTAGGGTTCTTCGGTTTCGATGATAGTACAGGTAAATTTACTTTCGTTCCAGATGCAACAGATACATCTTCTGTAATTTCTGGAACAAAAGGAAACCTCGACATTGGTGGATTAGACCTTGCTGGTTCAATCACAAGTGTTGATGGTTCAGCCCCAACTGCTGGTCAGTTGTTAATAGGTCATGGTTCTAATGGAGACATGGCACTTGCAACATTGACTGCTGGTGAGGGTATGGATGTCACTAATGCAGATGGTTCTATTACCATTGCTGGTGAAGATGCAAGTACAAGTAATAAAGGTATTGCATCATTTAACTCAAGTGAGTTTTCAGTTTCATCTGGTGCAGTTTCTATAACTGCAATTGATGGTGGAACTTATTAATAGAGGAAGTTTATAATGGCATATTATGATGGTGAAATTTTAACACCTGCTGATTCTGAAAAGAATTCTGCAAGAGATTTAGCATTACAGATTCCGCCTAAAGTTTTAGATGCATTATATATGCAAGACGAATCTGAATACTGGGTCGGTCAAACTAGTGGTGAAGTAAGAGTAGAAATACAAGACACTTCTGGTTACTCTAAGATTAAATCAAGAATGAGATATGATAGTCTTCCATTTGAAAAAGAAAGTGGAAGAAGTCGATGGGATTTCGACACCTCTAAAGCAGAGGAAACATATGTGTATCAAGGTAATGTTCTCCGAGTAGGAGAAACTATAATTGATGCATTGGGGATAAATTCCCCAGAAACTAACAATGTCAGATGGACAGTAGATACTGATAACTGGCGTTGTGTATTAACAAAAGTAGTTAAATAACTAAAAGATTTTGGGTATATACCCAATGTATAAGGTGAGTTAAAAAATGGCACAAACAGTTCAACTCAAAAGGAGTGCAACTGAGGGAGCCCAACCGAACACAAGTGACTTGTCACTTGGTGAGTTGGCTATTAATACCTATGATGGTAAGGTTTTCATCAAAAAGAGTGTTGGTGGAACTGAATCTGTCGTTGAGGTAGGTAAAACTTCAAATCAGTTTACTTCTTATCAACATACCATATTCAGTAATGCTGGTGGAACACTATCGAATGGACAGACTTCATTTTCTGGTTCAGATGATAATGGTGATTCATTAAGTTATACTGCTGGAAATATCATTGTTGCATTAAATGGTGTGGTATTAGACCCACACGATTTTACTGCATCCAATGGAACAGCAGTAGTATTAGACACTGGAGTAAAGACATCCGATGTATTGGAAGTAATAGCATTAGGAAAAGCATCTGGTTCTGCACTCACAAGTGTTGTAGTCTATGAATATGAATCAACTGCAAACCAAACTGGATTTAGTGGTGCAGACCATAATGGTGCAACTCTATCTTATGACTTAGGAGAAGAATTAGTATTCGTTAATGGAATACTATTTGACCCAAGAGTTGGTAAAGATTACACACGAACAAATACAACTACAATAACAATGAACAGTGGGTTGCAAGAGGACGATGTTGTAGTAATCTATGTTTATGGTGGTGGTAATCCTTTTAAAAGATATCAGTTCGATTTAACATCTGGTTCAACAACTCAAGTAACTGGAACAGATGCAAATGGAGTAACATTAAGTTTCCATCCAGATTATACAGAAGTATATGCTAATGGTGTATTAATGCAGAAAGGTCAATGGACAGGTGGAGATGGAAAGACAATTACCTTCACTGATGCATTTACAGACCCAAACTATGTAATAGATATTATAGACTACAAGATAGATGCACCAAAGGTTAGACTATTTAAAGACGAATCACCATTCTTAGGTGGTAACTTAAATGTTGGTACATATAGTATCACATCATCAAGTGGTCAAGATATTAAATTCCAACCATCTTCTGGACAAGCAGTTCAGATTGATGATGCACACTTACAACTAGACATTCTTGCAAGTGACCCTTCAACTGAAACTGATAAGGTCGCAATATATGCTAAAGATGTATCTGCAAGTGCAGAGATGTTTGTAAGAGACGAGGCAGGTAATGTAACACAAATTTCTCCACACAATAGCAATGGAGAATGGATATATTATTCTGAAAACACAATAACAGGCAAACGATTTAAAGTGAATATGGAGAAGATGATTAGAAAACTCCAAGAAATCACTGGAGAAACATTCATTGAAATTGATGAATAACATAAATACTTATTTTAAGAGGGAGAATTAGACAATGCCAACAAAAGCAAGATATCTTGCAGACTTATTAAATGCATCTGGGGAGTTAGACTCTACTGGTGCAGTTGAGAGTATTCAAGATAATATATCAACACTATTCAGTGCTGGAACTCATACAGGTATATCATTTACCTATGATGATTCCAATGCAACATTCAGTGCAGCCGTTAATCAAGACGCAGTTGCAGCTGGATTTTATCATAAAATCGCAGTAACAGTTTCAAGTATGAAGTATTACTTGGATGGAACACAACAAGCAACAGCGATACTGTCTCCCTCAGTATTGTATAGATTTGACTTGTCTGATTCATCTAATGCTACTCATCCTCTAAGATTCTCTACTACTTCTGATGGAACACATAACTCTGGTGCAGAAATATCAGCAGGGTATACAACATATTCTAAACAAGGAACGCCAGGTTCATCTGGTGCATACACAGAAGTATGTTTTGAACAAGACCAAACAAACCCACTTTATTACTATTGTTCTGCACATAGTGGTATGGGTGGTACTGCATTGTTAGGTGTTATGCCTAACTCAGATTTTTTAACAGAAGGTTCAACTAACCTTTACTATACAGACGAGAAAGTTCAAGATGTGGTTGGTGCTCAAATAGCAACCAATGGTTCACATACTGGATTAAGTGCCACCTATGATGATGCTGGTGATGGTGCAATTGATATAACACTATCCGATGAATATGTACAAGACTTAGTAGGTGCAATGGTATCATCTAATACTGAGAGTGGTATTAGTGTAACATACGAAGATGCAGATGGTACTTTAGACTTCAATGTTAATGACCCAACAATTACCCTTGCTGGTGATGTTACTGGTTCTGCAACAATGACAGATTTAGGTAATGTATCTATTACCACAACCATTGCAGCTGATAGTATTGCATTAGGAACAGACACAACTGGAAACTATGTACAATCAATAACTGGAACTGCAAACGAAGTAGAAATATCTGGTTCTGGTTCAGAAAGTGCAGATGTAACAATAGGTTTACCGAATGATGTAACGATTGGAAATGATTTAACAGTTACAGGAGACTTAACTGTCTCTGGAACTACAACTACTGTATCGTCATCAACAGTTGCAATTGCAGATGTAAACATGAAGGTTGCAAAAGATAACTCTGCAAATGCAGTAGACTTTGGAATATATGGTGCATACAATGATGGTTCTGCAAAATTTGCTGGACTTAACTGGGATGCATCTGAGTCAGATAAGTTTAGACTCTTTCATGGAACTGCAACAGAACCAAATACTGTAGTAAATACTGGTGCAAGTGGTTGGACAAAAGGAACATTAATTGCAGACTTAGAAGGTAACGCTTCTACTGCAACTGCATTAGAAACTTCAAGAACACTTGCATTAGCAGGTGATGTTACTGGTTCTGCATCTTTTGATGGAAGTGGGAATGCAACAATAACTGCAACTATATCTGCTGACTCTGTTGCATTAGGAACAGACACAACAGGAAATTATGTTGCAGATGTCGCTGGTGGAACTGGTATTACAGTTACACATAGTGCTGGTGAAGCATCAACACCTAGTGTTGCAGCCGACCTTGCAACAACAAGTGCAGTTGGTGTTGCATCATTTAACTCTACAGACTTTACAGTAACTTCTGGTAATGTTGAGTTGGTTGATGAAGCAATTCAAGATGTGGCAGGTGCTCAATTAGCAACTAATGGTTCACATACTGGTATCACTGCAACATATGATGATGCTGGTGATGGGGCAATTGACCTTGCACTAATAACAGAAAATGTAGAAGATATAACTGGTGCTCAATTAGCAACCAATGGTTCCCATACAGGAATAACTGCAACTTACGATGATGCTGGAGATGGTGCAATAGACCTTGCATTAGTAACAGAAAATGTACAAGACATTGCTGGAGCTCAACTTGCAACTAATGGTTCACATACTGGTATCTCATTTACATATGATGATTCTGGTGATGGTGCTATAGATGCCGTAGTAAGTGGTGCAGCTGCAACTATCATATCAGATTTTGGTGAAGCAGTTGCCGACACAGTAGGGGCAATGTTCAGTGGAAACACAGAAACAAACATAACAGCAACATATGTTGATGATGATAATACTATTGACTTAGCCGTTTCTGGTAATATGTCTAGTATCGTATCAGATTATCAAGAAGCAATCGAAGATGTTGTAGGTGCAATGGTAGGTTCTAATACCGAAAGTGGTATTGCTGTAACATACGATGACACAAATGGTAAGTTAGACTTTGATGTATCAGACCCAACGATTACTCTTGCTGGAGATTTAGGTGGTTCTGCAACAATAACTAACTTAGGAAATGCAACCTTAACTGCAACAATACAAGCTGGTTCTGTAGAAAACAGTATGTTAGCAGGTTCAATTGCAAACAGTAATCTTGCAAATTCAACAATAACAGTTTCCGATGGTTCTAACACAACTGCAACTGCATTGGGTGGAACAATAACATTTGCTGGTACTTCAAACGAAGTAGATGTTGCAGAGAGTTCTGGAACAATTACATATGGACTACCAGCTGATGTAACAATATCAAACGACTTAACAGTTAGTGGAGACTTAACAGTTACAGGGTCAACAACTCAAACTGGTGCTGTAGTAACAGACAATAACTTTACAGGGTTAACAAATGCAAACTCTGGAAACTCAACAGACTTTGGTTTCTATGGTAAGTATGTAGAATCTTCAACCACAAAATATGCTGGTTTATTCTACGATGCATCAACTGATAATACATTCAGACTCTTTAGAGATACAGAAACAGTACCTTCAACAACAGTAAATACTTCTGCATCTGGTTATGGTGTTGCAACTCTAGTTGCAAACATTACAGGTGATGTTAGTGGTTCATCTGGAAGTACAACAGGTAACGCTGCTACTGCAACAGCACTTGCAACTGCAAGAAATATAAGTGGTGTAAGTTTTGATGGTACTGCAAACATAACTTTAGATACAGACGACATTGGTGAAGGTTCAAGTAACCTCTATCATACAAGTGAAAGAGTACAAGATGTTGCTGGTGCTCAATTAGCAACTAATGGTTCACATACTGGTGTTTCAGTTGCATATGACGATGCTGGAGATGGTGCAATTGATATAACAGTTGCAAACTCAGACTTTGCATTGACTGGTGATGTAACTGGTACTGTAACACAGACTGCAAAAGGTAATGTATCAATTGCAACTACGATTGCAGCCGACTCAGTTGCATTAGGAACTGATACTACTGGTAATTATGTTGCTGGAGTAAGTGGTGGAACTGGTGTTTCAGTTAGTGGTTCTGGTTCAGAGAATGCAACTGCAACAGTTTCAATTGGACAAGCAGTAGCAACAACTAGTGATGTAACCTTTGCAGATATAGCTGCAACTGGTGATGTAACAATTACTGGTGACTTAACAATAAATGGTACAACAACTACTGCATCATCTACTAACACTGTAATTGCAGATAGATTAATAGAATTAGGAAATGGAACTACTGGAACTCCAGCCAATGATATGGGTATTGTTCTTGAAAGAGGTTCATCCGATAATGTGTTTATTGGTTGGGACGAAAGTGCAGATGTAGTTACAGTAGGAACTGGTTCATTTACAGGTGCATCAACTGGTGACTTAACAATAACAGCAGCTGCTTTAACAGCTGGAGAGTTCACTGGTACTGGTGGTACATTTGGTAATGTTCAAGTAGGTGTAACAGGAGATGGAGAGATTGATACAAGTTCTGGTAACTTAACAATCGATTCTGCTGGTGGTACAACTACAATAGATGATACTGTATCAATAAGTGGAGCTGCAACAACAGACTATACAACAATTGGAAGTAGTGCAAAATCATTCAGAAATGTGTTCATTCACGACTCTGCACCGAGTGGTTCAGATGGTGCTGTGGGTGACATCTGGGTAACCTACTAAATACAGTAGTAGATAATGAATAGGAGTGAAGTCAGATAATGGCATCAAAGATAAAGACAGGCCCAACAACTTGGACAGATACCTATGGTATGAGGGTAAAGACGCCTGGTGGGTGGAATAAGGTAGTTGATGTTAAGAGGAAAACTCCTACTGGGTGGCAGTTTGTTACTGGTACAATACAGGTAACGCAACCTTATCAACAGTCTTATCAACAACCTTATCAGCAACCCTTTCAACAGCCTTATCAACAACCATATCAGCAACAGAATAGTAGACCTTCTACTTATGAAGTAACTATACCTCGACCTGCTAACTACGAACAGACTATACCTAGACCGAATCAATACGAACAAACGATTCCTAGACCTTCTAGTTACGAACAAACTATACCTAGACCTTCTAGTTATGAACAGACGATACCTAGACCTTCTAGTTATGAACAAACTATACCTAGACCAAATAGTTACGAACAGACAATACCAAGACCTACTAC
>CEUX01009360.1_pt1 | contig 11912 bp, 3 predicted proteins | sample 531361 | NCBI WGS metagenome assembly CEUX01 (sample SAMEA2622736, study PRJEB7988) | marine metagenome | isolation source: saline water (ENVO:00002010), including
GTAACTTTTGTGCCGCTGTAAAATTTTGATATTCTTCTGAGCCAGATTCTATTTGAATATCTAAATTAAATGTGTCAAAATCGCTTCCACTCAAAGTAGAGGAGCCTTTGTATAAAGTTGTGTTGTCACCCTCAAAAAATACTTTTACCCCATCGCCGTCTGTTCCGGCAATAATCTTGCCATCTACATACTGCATAGAGAAAGGCTTGCCATACCATCCTACCATGTTTCTGTATCTTGTGGAGAGGTCATTAGAGGCATTAAAATAGTTTTGCTCAACAACCTTTTCTCGCAATCTAGTTGTGTGATCCAAAAACTTAGAATTGTATTCTTGGTTTGGATTATATACATATATAGATCCACATCTAAATTTATTACCAAGATTATCTGAGTTGGTTCCATCAGTACAAAAGTCCATTATGAACTGATTTGTCTTAGTGTTTCTTTCATAGAAATCAAGCGAATCTCTATCGTCATATCCAGCATCTGTCGCTGAGTCTATCTTATTTTTTAGTTCCTCTAGCTGACTATCTGCAGACTGGCTGACTGATGCTATGTGGGGAAATGTCCTATTAGCAATTGCGACTATAGGCTTTAATTCTGAGCCAGTAAAGTTTGGTAAATGGTTTTCTTTAAGTGCTATGCTATAGCCAAAGCCATCCGCAAATTTATAGCCGTCTGTAAGCCACCTAAATGAAATGGCATCTTTTTTCTGAAAGTATGGGAGCGTGTTGTCTTTTACATATTTTACTATATTCTCTCTATAGAATTCAGAGTCCCATCTCCTCTTAAAGGAAGCTCTTTTGCTACCATCAGTCTTTAAGAAAAACTCATCATTTTCAAAGGCTTGCTCAAGACTTTTGTTCGAGTTTTCAACCGTAGAAAAAACTCCAGATGTATTATCAGCAATGGCATTTGCCACAGCTGCTCTATACCAATACAAATTTCTATAGTCTGTGAAAACATCCATTGTAACACCAGAGTCTTGAAATGGTGCAGCATTGACGTAAGGATTGGTAGTTGATGCGTCTATTTGATCTGGTGTTGATATGTCACTCAAAAAATCATTTGTTGTGCTAAGCTTGTATAAAAACACTTTACCAAAGGGCTTGCTATCAGGTTCTATAAATTTAAATCCGCCTTCGTTTTCATAGGATCTAAACAAAGTGCTTGAATCGCCCACGTCAGCTCTCTCATCCACTATGACAGGACTGGCTTTTCTTTTATTGCCATAGTAATCAATACCCTCTAGACAGGAATAAGGCGCACCAACTTCGCTGATGGCCAGCCAGTAAAAATCTTGATCGGACTGTCGGACTATATCTACAGACTGTCCAAATCTATATTTATCAGCAACAACAGAAGTGCCATCATAATCTACTACAGTTTCAGATGTAGGAGCGGAAAAGGTGTGATCGGTTGGAATAAGCATGTTATCTTTAAAAACCGACTGACCGTTCAATCCATTCGGAGAAAAGAGAGTCGTGTAGTAGCGCCAAGAGCCAGTAAGGTCTTGGGTTGAGCCATAATGAGTCCATGTCACACCGGACACACTTCTAAGAGAAGACGTGTCTGTAGGTTCATACATTCTTTCGTCATCAAACACAAAGTATTGAGTATCACTAATTCTTTTTACATACTTGATACCGTTGGCTGGATGATTGGTAACGACAGCATTATTAGTATTTACTGCACCAGATATTTTAATTATATCTCCATCTTGAAGTAGCTTTGTGTCATATGTACCATCACCGTTTGGCCCAGACAAAGTTATTTTATTTCCATCGACCGCAGTAACAGAACCCTTACGTCTTTCATATATATCTACTCTACCACATCTATTATGTACTCCTGTTTTACTAAAAAACGAACTACTAGATACGTCAAATAATACTTTAATAAAACTAATGTTTTGTGAAGAATCATTAGGATTTACAAAAGAAAATATAGTCTCTCCCTGATTAGCAAAAGAAGTGAGGTTGGCGGAAGTGGGTGAAAAGTTAACAGCCAAACCTTTGTAATGACTGCCTTCAATTTTTGCTATAGATGTCGTCGTAGGAAAGAATATAATATCCATACTGGGATTATATCCTAATGAGTCTGTAATATAACTATCTTTTTTGGCTGCCACTTTACTAACATCAGCGTCAACTGAATAAGATGTTTTTGATAAAACTGAAGTTGTGGAGGAATCGCCATCTACTAGAGTAAAATCTACACGAGAATCTTTGCCAGCATTAGAGTTGACAAAATTAGAAATATCGTCACTAGAAGCCCCGACATTCATAAATACCAATCCTGTCTGGAGTTCGTATTCAGTTGTGGTAGACTCATATCCAACAGTGTATGTTTTCTTAATTATAAAAAACTTTTCTGTATTATCCAGAGGTCTATTCGCCAGAAAAACTTTTTGGCTATGGTCTTTATAGGAGACTATAGCAATGTCGTCGAGTATCTTTATGTCACTGGGGAATTTGCTGCATGTATCGTCAGAAAAATCTCCGAATATAGAAGGGGCATTGTCACGATAAGGACTGCTCGTAAAGGCGGAGAGAGGCGTTCTACCTCTGTTTATAGAGGTTATTCTATCATTAAAGTTAGTAAAGCACTCTATTCCGCCGGGACCTTGTAAAAATAAGTCCATCTCAGAATTTCTCTGCGAAACACCATTAGTCCCTGTCTCATCATTTTGTATGAATAGGGATGTGTTTTGGTTAGGTTTACAACTCATTATGCTACTCTGCCATCCTGTTCTCGCTGCCACATTGTGATTGCATTGTCTATCTTGGTTGCCGTGCTTTCAGCGACCGAATCTCCGATAATATTAACCAGCTTGTTAATTGCCTCCTGAGTAAATCCGGGTATCGCTAAACTTCCGCTAACATTTACATTGTGTGTTATCTGCATGTTTCCAAACTGTGTTGCTATGTCCTGTAGAGCATTAGCTACAGTATTAAAGGCTGACATAGCTTGAGAAACATTATCTAAAGCCTCCATCAGTGCATTTCTACCGGCGAAGATGCCTCCGCCATTTTGTCTATACTGAACTCCAGCAACAGAGCCACCTCTAGCAAATCCGGGAACCTTGCCCCTGTTAACCTGTTTCATGAATCCAGTGCCGTGCTTTTTGACAGCAGCAGTACTCATAACAAACTCGCCGGGAGTCAACATAGCTGGCACAGAATCTACGCTACCACCGCTAGCAAGCCCCTGAACTTCTGGAAGCACGGCTCGAGTGGTTGCCACGAAGCGCCGTTGAAACTGTCCAAGATTATTACTTGCTGCTTCGAAGGCCGCTATGTCCGCAAATACTTGAGGGTTGTAGTATGCATTCATCAAACCTTCAAGACCACTCTTGACCAAAACGAAGTTATCTTTTATTTTGTCATACTCATCGTCAAAAGGGTGTTGTGGGCCGGCTTTACTCGCAGCAGCGTACTGCCTGAGCATGGTTGCCGCCTTTGAGCCCGTCAAACCAGCACGTTTAGCTACATCGTCATCCGTTGTTGCTAGCAGTCTTTTCGATGGATTGCCTGCTAAAAAATTAGGATTGTTATAATGCTTATTAGCAAGATTTAAACTAAATGCTCCACTTGTACCCTTTGCTTTGTTAGCAACGGCTCTTGGATTTATCGCAAAGCCTTGATTAGTCATCATAAAAAGTCTGTTAACATGACTTAATCCGTAATCCACTTCCAGCTGCTTCACGTTTTGACCGTCTTTACCTTTAACTACCTTGCCATTCCATATGCTTTTTCCAAAATTCTGAACTGAACCGGCCACAAATGTATCAAAAACTTTGCCTAGGTGGGCGAGCATCCCTAGTGTACTTGGAAATAAAGTGGCCACAGAACCATCAGCAGCTCCCATACCATTATTTGCCAGATCATTAAAAGAATCTTTGAAGTCTGGCACCCTGTTGATTTTAGCCATCATTTGTGCAGGCAACTCTTGGCCGTTGGGCATAGTTCCCACTGCCGCAAAAGTTCCTTTTATAAGGTCAACGAACTTCTGCTCAAATGGACTTATAATAGCTCCAACGAGATCGATTTCTCCGCCTGCGGCTTTATAAACAGTAGAAACATTTCCGTTGTTTAGGGCGGATAGAGCACCTACACCAATTTTGTCTACAGCACTTTTCCTGATAACAAATTCGCCCGGCGTTAACATTGCCGGCACGGTGTCTGTACCTCTTGGTTTGAATACATTACCCCCTTTAGCAAAACCTCTAACGGGAACAAAGCCTCCTCTAGCGGCACCGCCGGCATTATCAGCCTCCTCAACTGCCACATTGGTATTAGTTTTTAACCACTGCAAAAGACCTTCCGCCGCAGTCTTCATAGCCATAAGAGCTTGCATCTGAGTTTGTGCTTCCTGTTCCTCAATCTTTCTAAGAGCGGCAGCAGCATCCGCCTCTTCTTTATTTATTTGACGAAGGTCATTAATAAGTTTTTCTTCTTTTGTAGTAGCTGTAAATATAGCTTTTACTAGCTGAGGAGGTACACCTTGTCTTCCACCCGACATCATTCGGAACTGTTGTTCCATCTGTCTGATTTGAAGGTTTTTAGAAACATCGCCACCAGTCATACCCCCAAATATTGGGACATCTTTAAACTGATCTAAAAGCTTACCTACGGCAGCTCTAAACTTGTCGGGTATTGCATTTAAGTTCCCTGTCTGTAGCACTCTTTGCAAGGCCATAAACTCTTGGTTCATTCCTTGTCGCTGTTCATTAGTGGCAAAGGTGAAGTCCTTTATGGCTCCCTGCATTGTTTCGCGCATGCCCTTTTCTTTTTCAATCTCACCCATAACAGCTGCGGCTTCATCAGATCTGTCAGCCAAAATCTTAAGCGCGTCTTTAGTTCTGGTCACCTCGTCTTGTAATAGCTTTTGGGCGTTGGCCATCTCTTGGTCACGTTTTATGGCGTCTGTTCCTACTACTGGGCCAGCAGCATTTCTAACCTGCTGTATTTGATTGACCCGAGCGTTCGCTATATTGGCTCGGGCAGAAAGACCCGCCACATTCACTGGGCCACGCACTCCAGCTGCAGCGGCAGCTTTTTCATTGGTTCTTGCTCTAGCCATACGCACAGTCATTTCTTGACCAGTAGCCTTTAGTATTCTGTCGATACCTTTGTGTCTGACATCAACCTCGAATTTATACGCATCAACTATCTCTTTCTTGTTCTTCCTTACGGCATCTCCAATGGCAGAAAGAACGTTGACGTAATCACCTTGGGCTTTAGCTAATTTTTTAAGCAGTTCTACTTGTTGGCCAACCTCAGCGCCGAGTATCTCTGTGGCTCCCTCTATGTCTTCAGCAGTAAACCCATCATCGAAAAGCGCAAGTAACTTTGTTCTAATTTCATCTGATACACCACTAAGGTCTATGCCAACCGAAGCGAAGGCTTCTTCCCTTTGTGTTCTACTAAGGTTTTCTCCTGCCCCAATTTTTATGAGTTGGTCAAGGGCTCCTTCCAATCTTTTGTTCTTAGTTAGTCCTCGACGTATGCTTTCAGCTATTTCGGGACTAACCTGCTTTGCAGCAGCAAACGCCTCTGGACTGAATCCGTCTTTCAGCGTTGCTATGAGACCACCAACATTAACCTTGGCATCCTGTATAGAGCCAGAGAAGCTCTTGACAGCACTATCAATCTGGCCCATCGCAACGTTGGCCAGTTCAAATCCACGTTTGGCTTTATTTAAAGCTTGAGTTCTCGCCCTCTCGACCCTTATCAACTCTAGCTCGGCAAGCTTGAGAGCCTTTAATTCTGCAGCTCGTTTCATTTCCGCTTTTGCGGCTTCTTTGGTCTGTTTGTCCTGCTCTACTCTAGCCTGACGAGCCTGCTCAGCCGCTTTGATTGAGGCTATTTGCTGCCTCTGCTCTTCAACCATGTCTTTTTCTGCTTGACTAAGCGAGTCAAAGGTTCTGTTGCCGAGCCCCTGCTGAGCCATTGCCTCTTCTCGGAATTGCCCAGTAGCTATCATCTCCTTTTCAAAACCCTTCTTGAGGGTAGCCTGAAGCTGGTCTAACTGTGTCTTATATCTAGGGTCGGCAAATATTTCATTAAAAGTCTTACCAGATTCTCTCATGGTGCTAATCATAGTAGATAAGCCTTCTCTGGTTTTTGCAGCCGCTTCAAAGTTTGCTTTGGCTAACTCTTCTCTAGAGTTCTGAAGCGCATCACGAGCTGCCTCAAATTCTTCACCGCTAAAGACATTTTGATCGGCGAGCTCCTTCATTTTCTGCTCATATTTCGCCACCGATGCATCAGCCTTGGTCTGTCCCGATATTAGACCTGCTGTAGCATCTATGTTTGCATCAACAGCATCCATTCCTTTTAGCTGCATCTGCTCAGCTTTTTTAATGGCAGCTCTGTAGTTACCCAGCGTCTCCGCTGTATCTGCCGAAGCATCGACAAACGATTCAATCGCCGCTTTTTGTTTCAAAACTTCGTTGTATTTCTCCATCTGCCCTTGAGCTACACTAGTTACTCTTGCAAAAGGATTGAAGACCCCAACAAGAGACATCAGACTTCCTGTGATATCTCCGTCCATTAATTTACTGACACTATCAACAGCAGACCCAAGCGGAGTAAGGTCGAATGCAACCTTGGCTGCGTTGCCAAAGCTTAAAAGCTCTCCCTGCGCTTGTGCGTCAACAAAACCCTCAAGCTGGCTCGTTACGCCCTGTCTGTCAAACGTACCTCCAGATTCTGAGACTCTTTCTGTTTCCTTAGCGGCCATTTCTGCCGCCGCCTTAGCCGCCTCACTAGCTTGTGCCTGAAAATATGCAAGCACCGCTATCACTGCCGTAATCGCTATCGCAAGAAGGGTAAATGGTCCTAGCGCCGCTGCCGATCCAGCAGCTTCAGCCGTGTCAGCCTGTGCCGCAGCCATCGACGCTGCTGTTTCAGCTATCTTTGCATCTAGCTGTGCGGCCATTGGAACAAGAATCATTCCAAGCATGCCTCCCAACATAGCCGCCTGACTTGTTGCCTTTTTTGTAGCCTCAGAAAAATTAGTAGCCTCTACCGCCATAGGTGCCATGAATGCCATCATCATAGCCGCGTTACCTAAGCCAGCCATACCTCCACCACCTCCACCACCTCCACGTGCGGCGACAACTCCTCCACCACCGGCAGCTCCTCCAGTAGGAGCAGGACCTTTAGGAGCAAATGCAGCGTACTTGTTCCCAGCGGTTTGGATTTGAGTCGATGCTGTTTGGCTGGCCAGCCCTAACTTCTGTGCACCTTTATTTACTAGGTTAAGGGTCTGGGAGGCAACGTTGAGTCTTTTGTCCATCACACTGAATGGGTTTATAGACTTAAGGGCAACGCTTCCAAGCCTCTGTATAGTCGAAGAACTAGGTGTAAGTGCTGTACCAAGCTTTTGGAATGCACCTTTAACTTGCGTGAGTATCGGTGTAGCGCTTTTTAACTGGGCTTCGTAGGCCTGCATGGTTGGACCTAAAGTCGCACTTCCCATAGCACCCCTATTTCCGACACCTGTCAGTGACTGATATTGGCCGGCGTTCGGTATAAAACCGCCTCCAGCCATCATGACAGGTCCACCTGTATTAAAGTGAGCGACTCCGCTTTTGTTCATTTTGTTTAGATTGCCATAGCCTATAGATTGGGCTGATGATTTATTTATTACATACTCGCCGGGAGTTAGCATAGCAGGAACAGTGTCTACTTGACCGCCTTTGTTAAATCCTGTTACATTAACTAGACCTTGTGCAAACGCTATAGATGGACTTTTTTGAATATAGTTAGCCAGCTTTCTAGGAATCCCCGTACTTCTAGCTGCCTCGCCTTTACTCCTCTTTACTTCCAGAACTCTAGCTGAAGCCATATTGTTGCCATAAAGAGCGGTAAGACTGTCTTTGTTGGCCATCACTTCTCCAAAGCTAAGGTCAAAGCTAGCCTTACCTCTAGATGGCATAGCTCCGGTCATTGCCGCAATAGCGCCTTCTTGTATAAAACCCTCCAGTGTTTGCACAGCCGTGTCATCTAGCATTGATGAGACTCTTGCTGCAGCAATTTTGTTCTCATTTACTTGAAGGGCCGGCAAGAGATCTAACAGTCCAGCCGCTGCTATCCGTCTTGATGCATCTGCAACGCCCATACTTATGGCGTCCATAGATGCGTCTGTGACGATATTGTTGAACATTCCGCCTTGCAATTTTGCTGGTTGAGGCGCGGATATTGGATGTGATCCGGGGCCTATCTTAAAAGGAATAGTCTGAGATCCAAGCAGCGCTCTATCCCCACCAGTGTATTTTGCAGCAAGTTGATTTTGTACGTTGGCGGGAAGCTGGCTACCCAGAAGTACTTGTTTACCTTCAAATCCACCTCCGCTGTATGTAGTGCTGGTTCCTATTGGATTCATTACTGCTCCGCCAATAACATTAGGTTTAGGCGACATTGTTAGGGGAGGGATATTAACTGCTTTCTTAGTGGCAGCACCCGTCTGTTTCGATACACCTGATGCGGCGGCGGCTGTAGGCACCCCTCTTCCAGCCGTACCGTTTGTATACTTATTTGCTCTAGCAAGATTTTCAGCCCCGATAGACTGTACACTACTTTTCTTAATTACAAACTCGCCCGGACTAAGCATTGCAGGCACAGTATCTCTATTACCACTTCCGGGAACTAAGCCTCCCTTATTGAAGCCATATATTTTGCCGCCTTGATTCTTACCGGTAAGCCCAGTAAATCTACCAAGCGCAGGAACAGCGATTTTACCCAACTGAAACGCTGCCAAGGCTGTTATAAGAGGTAGCAGGGGCTCTAAAGCATCTACGACTTTCAGTATAGCCTCTGCAAATCTAATAGCTCCTCTAGCTAAGGTTTGGAAAGTATCGCTGCCAGCAATATCACGTATTGTTTTATCAAACTCTTCTTTGAGTTTTGCGAAAGCGTTACCAAGACCCTGTTGTGCTATAGCGGCATCTCTCGCTGTCGATCCAGATGAAAGATTAGCTAAAGCAAGTGCTTCTTGTGTCGTGCCGAACTGCTTTAATAATGGAATAACTTTACCGACCTGTCTAAAACCACCAAGCTGTTCAACAACTTCTTGGAATCTAAAGTCCGTAGCTGAAAGACCGGAAAGACCTATTTGCAGTCTCTTAATGGCTTCAAGCGGACCAAGGAACTCGCCCTTTGCATTTCTAAGTTCAATGCCTAACTCTCGCAAAGCCTCAACGGTTTCAGTTCTCTGTATACGAGTAAAAATAGTTCTAAACCCAGTAGCAATGGTTTCCGCAGTTTCACGGGTTGTAGCTCTAACCGAAGTGAATAACGCTATTAGCTCATTGATCTTACCGCCAGCAGCTTCAAACACACCCCCAGTTCTACGAACCGCAGATATCAAGTCAGATGCCTCAACAGCAAAGTTCTTAGAAACAGTATTGATAGCATCTAAAGACTTTTCAAGAAACGCTACATCTCCACCTGCCGCTCTAGCCTCGTTCCTAAACTGCCTGAGTATAGCTATAGCACCTTCTGTAGTATCAGCTAAGTTGTCAAAGGTCGCTCCCAGATCTGTCCTAGCCAGTATAGCTAACGCCTTCTGTGTTTTGCTCGCAGAAAAACCTGCCTGTGTCAAAGTTCTAGTTACTCCGATAAGCTCAGAAGAAGAAACGCCAAGGCTTGTAGATAACCTGCCAATCTCAGAAGTCAGGCTCTTCATTCCCGACATAGTTTTCCCGGTAACTTGACTTATCTTCAAGAGTTCTTTCTCAAAATCTACAGCTCTACCAAACGCCTCGGTTATACCTCTAGCCAAAGCCAAGAAAGCTCCAGTAGCAATAGTAATAGATGCAAACCTTCTTGCTGCTGCGCCAAGAGCAGAACCAAGGCTGGTTGCTGATCTAGAAGCTGTCTTTAAATTAGCGCTAGCTGCTTTAGCTGAGTTCGCAACGTTCTGAACTTGTTTATTCGCATTAGCCAATGCTTGAGTATTTATTGTTGGGCTAATATTTATATTTGCCTGCGCAAACTGACGGCGCACCTGCGAAATAACCTGACGAGCATTCGTAGGTGCTTGCAATTGCATTTGTGCCGTTAATACAAATCTGCCTGCCATTTATCAACCTTTCAATAAAAAAAATAGGGGCAGCACGATACCTTAGTATTTTGCTACCCCTTTTTAAGACTGTCCAAAGTTATATACACAAAAACTATGTAATTTCTTCAGTCTTTTTAGGTCTACCTCTTTTTTTAGGTTTTTCTGCCACCTCTTCAGTTTCCTCTTCAGAAACTTCCTCTTGATCAGGAACCTCTACAGGCTTTCCATTATCATCTAAAAATGGAGTGAATCCGCCAGCGACAGTGCCCTTTTCGTCAACTTCTTCGCCATCAACGTTAACAAAATAAGCCTGTTCAGGATCTTGGTTTTTATATCCCTCATCAGTTTTGTAGGCAATATATCTGCCATCTTCATTGATTAGCCTTTCTGTTACGCCATCTTCATCTAAAGCAATTAGATGACCGTCAGCATTGATTAACTCATAATTTTCATTAGCAAAGTTGTAAGTAGCCAAGAACTTGTTTTCTTCAAGAGTATCGTCGTAATTAGGATCTAGTTCATATATCAATCCTGCAAGCTTAGATGCCGCTTCTGCAGCAAACGGTTCTCCGGCACGTTTATCATAATCTTCCTGATCAGCAAAGAAGGGTCCTGACTGATTCTCTTTTAGAATGCAGAGACTAACCAGAGCATTGAATCTAGCGTTGTCTGCTTGACCCTCAACAGTGTTCGCATCTAACATAGTTCTTTCTGCAACAAGAGATCTAAATTTGCCTCTTACCTTTCTAAGATCTAAAGCTGTTTTTCTAGCATCCTTAAGTGGAATACCACCTGACTTAAGAACCTTTTCAAGGGAAACCATCTGATCTAAGAGTTTCTGTTCTTCGCTCTCTTTTTCATCATCCCATAGCCCTTGATCACGCATGTACTCATTTAGCTTTTTCTTAAGCACAGCACCGCTATCTAAAGCCGCCCTAAATGCTTTGTTATAACTAATTTGTGAATCCCTGTATTCCTTGACTGTAGGCTTTTTGATGTATACGGTTACATCATTTCCCTTTGCGTCTTTTCCTGTAAAAAGGCCTTCTCTTTTATCTTGTTCTTCTTTAGCCATCTTTTTCTCCTTCTTTTTTATTAACAACTGGTAGTGTTAAGCTGTATTTTTTCCAATTAATATCGTAGTTAACAAACTCTGCTTTTAGGTTTCTCATTTGAGCATTTCCCCGATCCAATATCTGAGATCTGGCTTCTTCAAATATTTTCTTTAATTGAGATTGTTCTGGAGTAAGTTCCCCATCAGCTTCCCAAAGAAAACCAAAACTCTTCTCTATTGTATCAAGAGCCCCAATCATAGTAGTTTGTATTTTCTTCCTAGAGATTTCATAAAGTCTCGTTTTAGAAATTTCTTTATATCTCTCCTCTCTTTTTGCCTTCAAGTCTAATGACTGTCTTAGCAAACTATTAAAATCATCCATTTTTCATCACCTTCCTCCTTTAAATCTATCAGCAACTGCTTGCTGTCTCTGCATTTGAATATCCAACTTAACATCAGGCAGAGCTGTATGTTTTAAGTTTTCTCCATCTGTATCTTTAATTCTATTTTGTCTTTGTATAATAGTTCCTCTAGCAACAGGATCATTTACTTCAAATATTTCTCCGGCCTCTTCTGGAGTCCTAGCCATCACAAACATCTCGTTAGAATTTTTAATCTTGTCATTAGAGGTCATGGATTCAATTTCTCTCTCTTTTCTTTCTTTCTTTGCCTTACGCTTTTGTGCTATAAACCATCCATCTAGAGCTATATCGTCCTCTATAATTTTTTCGTTAGGGTGTTCAGGATGCTCTAATACATTATCATACATTCTACTGTAAGCGAC
>CEUX01093514.1_pt1 | contig 11908 bp, 6 predicted proteins | sample 531361 | NCBI WGS metagenome assembly CEUX01 (sample SAMEA2622736, study PRJEB7988) | marine metagenome | isolation source: saline water (ENVO:00002010), including
CATATTATAAATCGTTTACACAAGGTTTGTTTTCAGATGCATATAAAATACATCACATTTCAAAATAGGGGATAAATAAATGGAAAAAGTACTAGTTTCGAATGGAACCAAACAACAGTTTGAAGATATATTTAAGGATCTTCAAGACTATACTTATTTAGATTTTTACCGAAGGTTTAATCAACTTATAGGTACTTACGGTATCGTTGAAGAGGTAGTTAATGGTATATTACCTACAACTTCTACAGCCTTTAAAGCTAGTTTAATAACTGGAAATACTCAAGTACAAATAGAAGCAGGATTTGCTATAACTCATGCTAGTGCTAAAGGAATTAAATACATAAGACTTGAATCCCCTCAAGTTGTTAATTTAACTACTCCTAATGCTGGATCTACTACATATGCTATCTGAGCTACTTCTGTACAACAAGCTACTAATCCAATACCTGTGATAAACGGTTTTCTCTATGATGGTAGTGGTAATTCAGGTACTGCCAATTCTAGAGAGCATGAGATAACCTCTTTCAGTTTTACTACCAATTTAAGTGGAACTGCTGTTTCAGAAGGTGTAAAAATTTGTGAGGTAACAATTAATTCTTCTGGAAATTTATCAGCTTTAACTGATAAACGTTTAACTAATATATTAAAATTTAAAGATATGAATGTTAACGACGATAATGTCGTTAAGAAAGATAGAGATAGTGTTCTGGGTGGTATAGCTGGAGGTGAACATCCTAACCCTCAAGGTCATGGCCCTAACGGTGACTTAGTACATTCAGGTATAAATACACCTATACAAGGTATAAACTTTAAAATATGGGGTAATCAACAGGGTAATTACTTTGAGTGGGATAATGATGGTGGAACTAATAGTGATGGAAGATTAAATATACATGGTCAGATAGCCGTAGATGCTCCTGATGTTGCTAGAAATCCAGCTAACTTGTGGCTAAATGATAAGGCTAATGGAACGTCTTATGTACAGTTTACTAATAGTGGTACTAATTACACGTCAGGTATAACTAATGTAAATGCTAATGACGGGTTTGTAGTAGGACAGATAGGTGGAAGATCTAGGGTTGTTACCCAAGAAGCAGGCGAGAATATGCAAATAGGAGGTGCAAGTGATGTGTATGAGGATCACGGTTATACAATTGCTAAAACAGCTACTACAGACGGAAGTTACCAAAGGGGTTATTTAGCAACTGTCTCTAGTCCAACTAGTATAGCTACTGCAACTTGAAGGAAAAATTTATCGTCTACTTCTATAACTATTGGTCCAGAAGGCTCTTCAAATTGGCCAGAACATTCTTGGGGTTATAATGATCCTAATTTCTGGTGGATTAGTAAATATAATAGTGATGCAGAGGGAGCAAGAGCTCACTTATGATCTTGGGCAGGATCTAAATCATCTGAGGGTAATGACGGAGGAGGCCATTTCCAAGCTAGAATGGAAATTAGTCACGTAGGTACTGGTAATGATGAGAAAGCTAGAATTAAATTCTCTACTAACATGGGTACTACATTAAAAGAAGCTTTAGTTATTAAGCCTGGTAGTGATCCTAGTAATCCTAGTGTACACATTGGTAATGAGTCTTCTTGGCAAGATCATATGTTATCTGTAGCTAATGAAACAGATGCTACAAAAACTTTAGTACATTTTAAAAACGTATCGACTACTGGTACTGCTGATAGGGTATTAAATGTTAGATCTACCCAACCTTTAGTAAGTCAAGTAGCTAAGTTTAGTAGTTCTGGAAATACAGATGATGGTATAGTTCAAATTTTAAGTGAGGGTTCAACCTCAGTACATCATAATGTTTTACATGTAAAGAGTATAAACGCTAGTACATCAAAAAGAATTAATTTACTACTAGAGACAGATAAAACTGTCGGCAATTTTCAAGATAGACTTATAGCTGCTAAAAATGGTGATGGTTATATATGGTCATTAGATGCCACAGGACATATGAGAATAACTCCAGGAGGTGATAATGATTTAGTAAACTCAACAACTAATGCACTGAGAGGGGCACTTAGTCTTAGAGAGTCTGCTAATAATGTACCAGCCCTGCAAATAGAACACACAAGTATTTTTGCTACTATGCAGCTAAAAAATAATGCGGACCAAGGAGGAGAAGCTAGTTCTTACTTAGGTAGAAGAGATAGTACAAGTAACGGTGCTCAGCCTATAACATTCTTAGGTTCTCATACAGGAACTAATAATCAAAATATAAATATAACAAATAGTGGATTTTTGGGGGTAGGTACTACTAATCCTGTAACAACACTAGATGTTAGAAGACCTGTAGCTGGAAGACAAATAACAGTTGGGTACGGTACTGGTCATGATCCATCTGCTGGTGATTATACTAAAATAGGAAATAATTCTGCAGGTAGTTTTTCAATAGAGGTTGATAAGCAGGGAGGTTGATTATCACTCGTCGGAGATGGTAGTGTATTTGCTACAAGAAATTACAATAACGATAATAGTCTTACTAGAACTCACATAAATCAAAATGGACATTATGTGTTGTCTACAAATACTCACGGTAATCGTGCGATAAGAACATATGGTATAGGACAGGATAGTTCTTGACATAAAGATACAACTACCTCTGGTGCACATGCCCCAACTAATTGATCAAATGAACCAGATGCTGCAGTTCATCTAGCTGCTCCTGGTGCAGGTAGGGCATCATTCAGTCAAAAGGTTCATGGAAATTATCCTATTTTTAAAATTGAGACGGATACTACGGGTACTGTTCTTAATACTGGAACTGAAGGAAACACAGCAGGTACACGAGATATTAGAATTGCAGTAGGAAATGAAAGTGCAGTTAGAATAAAAGACTCTGTAAGTTTAGCTAATGGTGTTACCGAATCTCAAACCTATATAGGTAAAGATTCTTTATATTCTAATGCTGCTTTCAAACTACAAGTTAATACAGATAGCCCAGCTGTAGCAAGATTTAGATCAAACTATACACATGGAAGTTTCGGAGACGCAGCATTTATAGAAATAGCTGGAGCAAGTAGTGCAGCAGACAGAAGATACTTAGGTATACATGGTTCATCAAACACATTTTATATAAGTCCACAAACATATTGAGATTTAGGAGCATCCATATCTGAAGCTAATGGTATGTTTATTAACGCTAGCGGTATAATGGGTATAAATAACCCGAGTCCCGGAGCTGGGTTGGATATTAGAGATGAAGTTTATCCTAGTATATGATTAGGACATACACATGCTAATGACAATTTAAGTAAAATTTATAGAGATACTGCTAATGGTAGTTTATGGATAGATAACGCAACTAGAAATGGTGCTACTAATTATGGACATATTAATCTACGAAGTGCTCTAGGTACTTATGTACATATGGACGGAGGTGGTACTGCTTTTGCTGTTAAGGGTGCCAATGATTCAGGTTCTAATATATTTAGAGTATCTACTAGTCAATATGATGGCACTCATGGAATATTTATGGGAGCTCATACAAGTGCGGATAATGAAGCTTACGTTCATGTGCAAGAAACTGGAAACGATACTAATGTATTAATTAGGAGAAAAGATTCTCCTGGTATAGAATTAATATCTCAGGCGGCTATGAGTACGATAAAAACAGCTTCTAGCGCAGCTAATGCAAATTCTGATTTAACAATTAATGTAGGTGGAAATAACTTCGCATATTTTGATGCTAGTCAGGGAGGTATTAGATTGGGTGGAGGTTCTAGTAATAGTACTCCAGTCCCAGGTAATACTGTACAAATTAGCGGTATTCTTGATGTGATGTCTAGCGCAAAAATTGGTAGTAATATTGAGATTGGTAGGAATGGTTCGGGAGCAGATGCTCTTTTCTGAGGTAATGGAGGAGCCAGTGATAATCTATATTGGGATGCGGATGGCAGTAGTAGTGGCGGAGGTATCTTAACTTTAGGAAGCGGTTCTGCTTTAAAACTTACAGGAACAAGTCCATCTACTGGAGATTGTGAATGGATATCTGAGAGTGGAGTTCTTAGGGTAGGTAGAGAACTACTTCTTAAAGATAAATTAAATGATAGTACTGGATCAGATGTAAATTATGGAAAACTATCTTTTGGAGATATTGGAGGTTTCGAATTTGGAGAAGCTACAGTAAATGGTAATCTTTTACAATCTGTTATATGAGCTAGAGGAAGAAATTGGCAGTTTATAGATCCAGGAACTAACTATACAACACTATCATTAGTATGTGAGCAGAACAATGATGTTGGAGCTGGGCTACGACCTAAGCTTAGCATAGGTCACCATAATGCAGGAAGTAATAAATCTGCAGTAGGAGTTTATCAACCTAATCCTAATGCTAAATCTGAAATAAATTTTAATAACACTGCTACTGGATTAGGTCAAAGTGTTTATAGGGGTGGAACAATAGGTTTAGGCGCCAATACAAAACATCTTCAATTGCAAAACTATGAGTCTGGTAAGTCTATACAATTTATAGCTGATGAAATTATTTCCTCAGGAATACACAGACATTTAGAATCAGCAGTTGTATATAACGGCAGTGCTACCGCACCTGCTCTACAGATTAGAAATAATAATCAGGATATCAGAGGTGGTTTAATGTCGCTATCCAAAGATGGTGACTCTGGATTTACTTCTGTAACAAACAACAAGGCGCAAGGATGGTTTGTATCTTCTTCTGGAAGTGTATCTCTGGGAGCAGGAGCAGATGTAAATGGAAGTGGTACTACACCTAAACCTAGATATACCGTAGATGTTTGAGGCGGACATGGATTAGGAATTAAAACAGCAGGTACTTTAAATAACGGATCAGCTTATAACACTGGTAAGATTTGGTTAGGAGATGCAGGTTCTATATCATATGAAGAGACATCAAATGATCCAAACGGAGACTACCACTCAAGTTTAGTAACAAGAGCAGATCAACAAAGATGGTATAGTGATAGTGGAGCAGCTCCATTACTACAACTAGGAAGGTGGAATAATGATGACAATCGACCTTTATTTTATCTTGGTACGTATTTCGCTAGTCCAGCTACCATGAGAATACATAATAATTATGATATGAGTAATGGTAGTCAGCCTTTTGATACTATGGGTGACTCAGTGTTACATTTTAGTAATCGTGCTACTAACACTGGTAATAGTCCTATTGGATACTCAAGTGGATCGATCATAGGTATAAAAGGTTCTAAAAATCTTAGTTCTTGGAATAAAGATTTATTTATTGAAAATATAGAAAGTAATTCGGACATACATCTTGTAGCACCTAGTGAGGTTAGAGTTTCAGGAATACTGAATGCAAAAGTTACTAAGGGATCTGCTGCTGGATTGAAAGTTAACTCTGCAAATGTAGAAATAGAAAATGTATTAAGATTGACAGATTCTTCTTATGGAAGTCACGATATAACTATAGAGCAGAATCCTCAATTTGAGAAAGTATTAGCAGTTGGTGGTAAAAGATTACTTCTTGAACCAGATCCACCTACAGAACCTAAGAATTTAAGAATTTGGGATATTAGTCCTAACCCTAATAGCCAGGCAACTGAGTCTTATGTACAGTTTAAATGGAACTGGGCTGACGTAGAAGGATCTAATAGTGGTGGATCTAATTTCCTTTCTACTGCTGGCGGTCCTCAAACAGACCCAGGTGGAAGTCCTTCTACCATAAGCGGTATGTATATGTACTTTACTAAATCTAGTTCAGGTAGAAAATATAAAATTGAGGGATACACATTTAGTTCAGCTGGAGTAGCAACCTATGCTCTTGGTAAAGAAAAAACTACGGGATTATCATATCCTCAAACTGGTGATGATGCAACTTCAGTAGATCCAGCTAGAATTATAGACAATGCTGATAAGTATGTATTTAAATCGGTAGAGGATTTCTCATCAGGAGGTAATACAACACTTACAGTAGATCAAGTAAATGAATTAACTCCAGAGTTTGTAGATAACCCTAATTATAGAGTTAAATTAGAGCTTGGTAAAAAGTATTATATAACTTTAATGGCTTTTGCTGGTTTAAGTAAAACACAAGAAGTTGTTATGCTTTCAGGTACCTATGATCCAGATCAAGCAGGATCTCAATCAGCAGTTAATTATACTACTAACTTTGAAAATAAACTACCTAATTTAACTGAATTAAGTCCTACTTCAAATCACTTAGCTTTAGAAGCTACAGCTTTTGGCTTTAATGCTACAATAGCGGGATGAAACAATGCTCCTATAGAGGATGAAGCTCATGAGTTTGAAATAGGTTGGACAACTAAAGGTACATTTGATTGGGCAGATACTCAAACACAATCAGTTAAAACTACTAATAGATTCCATAGCGTATCTTCCAATGCGCCAGCTTTATACCAAGTAGGAGTTAGACCTTTACAAAATAAACAGGTAGTAGGTACTTCAGTTCAAAAAAGTATAGTAGCTGGAGGTGGAGGAATAGCACCTACAGATCAGGTAGTTGCTCAGTCTGACATAACTGTGGTAGTAACTTCTGGTGTTATTACTGGGGATACTGGAACAGACTTATGGACTACAACTCTAGGTAATGGGGCATTCTCTTCTATTGATTATGGACCAGGAGATTTAGGTGGTGAAGATATAATAATTTCAGGGACTAGCCCTTACAATGGATATATTAATTACAATAATCCAGCATAAACTTAAGGAGAAAGTAATATGGCAGGAAATAATTTACTAGTACCAGGATCAGATGCAGGTGGAGTTCAAGTTGGTGATCCGGTATATCTAGGAACTTCAGAATCATCTAGGTTAATTCATGAGGTAGATTTACCTGTAGATTTTAAATTAACCTCTGTTGGTTTAAAGTGTTTTACTTTAATTGATGCTAATGAAGCTAGCCCATTAATAATAAGAGTATACCAAGATGGTGCAGCTACTAGTGCAGCTACAATGGAGGTAACTACGACAGGGTATAAAACCCATACCATATATGTAGAAATTAAAGAATCTGTGGGAGCTACTAGAAGATTAAAAATTGATGCGTGAGATCCAAGCACTTCTAACGCAAATAATAGTTGTGCAATGACAGGGTTCATAACAGTTAATGGAGAACCTTTAATAACCAACTCTGGTGCTGGTGCCTCTGGATCCGCTTAGTAATGGCCAAATATTCTGACAATTTATATCAGAATGGTGTGGCCATGCCTGCGGTTTTAGTAGGAGCTTACGATGTTTTTGGATCTAGAAAAGATGTAACAACAACAGATAAGGACGGGTATTTTGAATTTAATAACCTATCTCAAGGTCAATACACTGTTAAATTACAGGGCTGTGGATTTACTACGCCTGAAGATGATTTTTTAATTAATATAGTTGCTGGTGCAGGTTCTAGCGAAACAGATCCAATTGTATTTAATGACACTCCAACACTAGCAGTCACAGAAAATAGTACTCCGTATTCACAAATAGTTGATGGCAGTTTAAACCAACTAACTACTGCAACTATTGTATTACATAATTTAGATGTTAGTGCTGGTATACTATCAAATATTACCTTAGCTTGAAAGCCTAATTTCCAAACACAATACAATAACAATTTAAATTTCGGATATAATTCACAATTAAGTGAGGTAACTAATAACGGTCAAACTGCTACTTACACTGCTACAGTACCTATGTATGATGCTTCATCTTCTATATATGATTTTAAAGTTACCTTTTTTAATGTAGCTGGAACTCCAGCTCTTAAGGGAGATGGATCTTTATTAGAAATTAAACATGATAATGTAACATTTAATGGTGTTCCAGATGTACAAGAATACGTAGAAGTTATAGGAGCTAGTGGATTAACATTTGGAGAAAGCGGTACTCTAAATACTGATAATATAACTATGCAGTGAACAAATTTAAAAGAATTAAGTAGGTCACAATTTGAATCTACTTATCCAAGTAATATATCTACAACTAATGCTTTTGGATCTTCAGTAACCTTAACATATGATATGGTACAGAATATAGATGAATATGGAGTATTTATGTTTGTATCTACTGTTGGAAATCCACCTACTTATGAAAGACCTGGATTAAATAATGGAGAATCAGAAGCTAATGGATCTTGACAATTTTTAGGAAATTTTTCTACTACCACAGTTAATATAACACTACCTGAAAATAATAGAGTTGGGTTATGAATTGGTTTAAGACAAAGTACTACAGGATCTAGTACACTTACTTAGGAGGTAATATACTTGACAGATGGATATATAGGATTATTTAATATACCGGGTAATACAAATGACCGGGATGAAATGCTAGCCCAATTTAATAATACAAGTTGAGCTAAGTATGCTATGATAGAAGATTTTAACACTTTAACTAATTTTAAAGCATCAGGAACTTTAAGAGTGGCTGATGGTGTTTTAAAATTACCTGAGGGATATAGTGCTAATACGGCTTATACATATGTATCATCTGGTTTAGCGTTAGATAACCCTGACACTGTAACTAGATCAACAGCTTTGATAGATTATACTCAAGCAGGATCGAATTGTGATGTTAAGTTTGAAGTTAGTTATAATAATGGAACTAACTATTACACTTGGTTAGATACTAGTTCATCTACGGATGTTACTAAAACAGAAAAAACAAGTTCAGGAGACTTTACAGGAGGTACGACTATAAAATCTAGAATAACAATAACTACCCCCGCATCAGGACCTGATACAGCCGCTATTAATTTTTATGGCGTATTAACAGATCCTGATTTATTTGCGTAATCAATATGAGAAACTATGGAACAAACAACGGCTATTTTAATAGGAGGAACTAATTGAAAAGATTTATTAGAAGATTATATATCTAAAAATGGAGAGGAGAACTTAGAGGTTCTTTTATCTATCCCCCTAACAGATGCCAATGAAGAGTTTTGTAGAGAACTCTCTCACCTTATTACTTTCAAAAATTTTTATAAAAATAAACCAACTAATATAGATATGTCTAATTATACTAAAGCAGATAATATAATAGATTTGCAAAATAATAATAATAATAATAACTTATATACAAACACCTTACTTCAAGGTGTTAATATACACTTACTAGGAATTCCTACACTACCTATTAGAGATGAGCTTAGATTTTCTCCCTATGTTGGTATTAACGAATCTATGATTGAGATTCTGAATGACCTAGACCTTAATGTAATTCATTATGGTATTGAAAATTCAAATATTAAATGTAATGAAGATGTTTCGATTATTAAAGAAGATGAATTTAATGAATACGTAAGAGATATAGACACATTAGGTGTTAGTTTAGAATGTTTTAAACACACTGTATACACTGATATATGACAGAAGTACTTTAGAAGAGTTAAAATAGAGTTAGAAAGTAGATTTAATAAAACTGAGTATGGAGATATAGTTTTAATACCTCATTGTTTATATGCAACTTATCTAGAAGAAGAGATGAAAATTAAGTGGAAAAATAGAGGTATATCTGTAATTGAATACTCTGCAGGATACCCAGGAAGAGGAGCTCAATTTGTTGTTTTCCCTAGTTATACTCAAATGAATGTAACTAATACTTTAGATGGTCTTTTAGAAAACAATGAGAAGGGATATTCAAAAGTTAATCATTATGATTATGTTATTCCACACTCTTTTGATCATAACAAATATACTAAATTAGATAATCCAGATAGTAATTACTTATTATATTTAGGGAGAATTCAGCCTAGTAAGGGTTGGTATATATTAAAGGATTTAGCTTACAAATATGATTTAGATATGCCTATTAAATTAGCAGGTCCTATAGCTAACATACTAAAAGACGAGGTTAATCAGGGTATAGAAGATGGTAAGTTTTGTTATGAAGGTGTTGTAGGATTGAATGAAAAAGTTAAGTTATTATCTAATGCAAAAGCATTACTAGCTCCTAGTGAAGTTCATGAAATATTTCATATGGCAGGTGTAGAAGCTATGTTAAGTGGAACTCCAGTTATATGTTCCGAATCTGGAGGATTAGTTGAAAACGTTATACATAATAAAACAGGTTATATATGTAAGTCTTTAAGTGATTATTATCAAGCTATCCTTAGGGTAGGAAATTTAAATAGGGAGTATATTAGAGAATATGCTGTTTTAAACTTTTCTAATGATAGTGTTAAATACAGATATCAAGAAATGTTTAGAAGGGTTTACAGTGTTATGAGAGGTGATGGATGGTATTCTACAGATGGTTTTAATTTACTTAACACCGTTAAACAACCAAAATTAAAAAAAGATAAAGTTTTAGTTATAGTTGCACATCAAGATGATGAATTAATAGAGCATGGATTATTTCTAAAAAGGTCATTAGATGACATAACAGTGGTTATAGCTACTAAGTCATCAGATATAACACCTAACCCTCTAGGTCTATCTTTAGAAGATTTAACTAAGATAAGAAAATTAGAAACACTAGCTTTTTGTAATCAGGTTGGAGTTAAAGATGTTAGATTTTTAGACTTAGACGACGGTAATATAAATAAAGAGTTATTAGATTTAGAAGCTAAAAAATTAATTAGAGAGCTAAATCCTGATATAATTCTTACACATTCAGATATAGATGCACATCCAGATCATAAAATAATAGCTGATGTAATTGAAGAAAATAAAAAGTTTGGAGACTTTAGTACAAGATGTAGGAGTTTAGGTAACGAAGTTAATTATGTTAATAGATTATATAACGATGATGTAAATTGAAAGTTAGATATGATGTATAAATATTTTAAATCACAAACTCCCATACTACTAATGGATCAGATCTCTGAGTATATAAAATACGAAGGTGCTAATATATAATGCATAATATGAATCCATCTAATAATATTCAAAAGGGGGAAGTTTTTTCCTCGCGTGCGATGGCGGGTTTAAATTCTATTACTTCTATAGAAGAACTATTAGATCTGAAATCTAAATGAATTACTGATATAGATAATAATAGTAAATCAACTATATTCCATACTTGGGAATGAGTATACAATTGTTTAAAAGTTCAAAAAGGTGGTTGATGTATTTATTTAGGCTACGATGAAAACGATAGTATTAATTTTATGATTCCTACTTATGTTATGGATAATAATACTTTAAGTTATTTAGGATGTTTATATAGTGATTACACAGATCCTTTTTGTACTGAAGATGATTATTTTAGTGTTATGAGTAAATTAAATTTACCTAGTATATATTTACCTAAGTCTCATAAAATTAGTGGGAATGTATCTTCTATATGTTTATATAGTCATGATTGTAGTGATATTAAACCTAAGTTTATTAAGGATATTAAAAGACAGAAGAAAAAATTGAATGACTATACAATATTTATAGATAAAGGAAATAAACTAGGTTTATGATCTGAATTTCACGATTATTGGAAAACGAGGTGGTCTAACAAGTGAGATTCAAATGATCAAGAATTATTCAAAGAGTTTGTAATTAATAATAAAAGTTTAAATGCAGGTATCTTATTAATAGATAATAACCCAGCAGCAATAAATTTACATACTATACATAATGGATTATGTATATTCTGAGTTATAAGTATGGATCCTAATATTAAATTTTCTGCGGGTAATTTTTTATGATATGAATTGATGAAGTTATACGAAAAAGATTCTAGTGTTACTAAAATGAATGCCGGTATAGGCAAGGAGCACTACAAATGTAGTTTGTTTAAAAAAGAAGAAATATTATATGCCAATAATTGATCAAATAACTAATAGGCTTTGAAAAAAAGTCGAAGTAGGGGACGAGTTACCTCAAGGTTTTCAGGGATCACAAGGCCCTGAAGGCTCTGCAGGACCTCAAGGAGATGATGGTCCTCAAGGATTAGGTGGACCTACCGGGAATAAAGGCCCTACTAGTCCAACTCAAGGAGACTCAGGGA
>CEUX01009572.1_pt1 | contig 11906 bp, 31 predicted proteins | sample 531361 | NCBI WGS metagenome assembly CEUX01 (sample SAMEA2622736, study PRJEB7988) | marine metagenome | isolation source: saline water (ENVO:00002010), including
TAAGAATGTCGTTTTGCCAAATGACTGATTGTTCAAAAAACTTGTCGGTAAGCTCGACTGTTGCTTCTCCAGCATCGGCATCAATTTTGATTTTTATGTATTGCATTTCTTCATCCAAAATCGGCTTCAGCTGACACGCGCAAAACGTGGACATTTGACGGTTCTTCATCTTCCAAAATGGGATTGTTAAGATGCCAAATGTCTTCTTGATCTAATGAATAAGAGGCGACTGTTTTGCCGGTGCGGGTTTGCACCATGTCGGTGTGGATGGTGAAGCCTTGTGCGCGGATGTCAGCGATCCGTGCGGCCAACCGGAAGCATTGGAATTGCTCAAGGGCGTCTAAGGCTGTGATGGACTTTCCATCTTTGAGCCATGCCAGTATTCCTTCAGTCTGGGTCATTTGCAGCCTCCCGTGGCGGAATGTACTGATTGAAAATTTGGTTAATGGTGCGGCGGTATTCCGCTTGGCTGGTGAATTGAGAAATCATCAAAGACCCAACGACGTCTTTGAGATGTTCATATTCATCCTGTTCGAGATTTACTTTGCTCATTGTCTTCCTCGGGTTTGTCTTGGAGTTCGCGTGAAATGGCGATGCCTAGATCGATCAAGACTTGATCCATTGTCTGCCCGACCTTGCCTCGGCCTGTCATAAACACCTCACAAGCCTCGCCTGTTTCGGGGTGGTAGCTGATTGTGCAGTAGTAGTTATCGACTTCCGTTGGAACACGGATAGTCGTGCAAGGGCGTCGGCTGGGCAGAGTTTTCATGCGGCCCTCACAGATACGACGCCTTTGACATTGCGTGATGCGGTAACGCCGTGGCCGATGACCTTACGGGCGTCATCTGGCACCAGATCTTTAAGTGCGGATTTGGCAGCTTTGAGCGCAGCGTCTTGGGATTGTATTTTAAGGTAGTCGTGGGCTGCGCTGGCCCAGGCATTGTTTTGATTGAAATCGTAGGACTTTAACTCACCACGAATTTCATCTGGTGGGTCTTCTGCCCATGAGTTTGGAGGCTCAATCTCCAGGGCAATGTATGTCCAAAACTCATTGGCTTTTTCCAGATATGCGGCCGCATTGTCATCGCTGTATTCGATAAACACTTGATGGTTGATGTTGGTGCCATCGATGACGGTCAGAGCAAACCGATGTATGCCAGTGGCAAGCATGTTGTTAATGCCTTGCCAGTAGTATTGCTCAATTATGTTGTCGATGTCCCACCACTTTGAGAAGCCAGCGGTGTGTTTGGCATCGACAATGAACTTGCCTTTGTCGTCGGTAGCGATTGCATCAACGAGAGCGCCGATGTGCTTGTGTTCTGGGTGTCGGATAACCTCTTTGGGAATTTTGTAAGAGGTCCAATCGTTGAGTACGGCTGACCAAGCTAGGTTGAAATGCTCGGTGACGTTGCCCAGCTGCACCTTAAAAACGTGGCTTAGATCTTCGCTTTCACCTTTGATGCGCTGGTATGCAGTAACCCAATCGCCTTCCCATATCATCTTGGCTGTAGAGCCGCCGATGTAGGTGCCTTTGGTTTTGCGCTGCTCATTTGTCAGGCCGTAGCTCTCCAGATATTGTTTGAGATGTTCGGCGGGATTTTTAATTTCAAGCATTTGCGGCTTTTCCTTTTTGGAGATATGCAATTTCGTCAACGGCTTGCATGTAACGCGGCTTGTTGAGAACGGCCTCGATGTCTTTTTTGGGCATCGCTTTCAGGACTTTGTCAGTCCATCCTAATGAGCGGAGAATGTATCGATCGCTTTCGCTGATGTTGGAGCTTTTCTTTCGCTTGGGTTTTGACTTTGTTTTTGATGGCATGATCCAACGTCGCTTTGGTTCGCGCTTTGGTTCGCGCTTTGGGACGTTGTCGGAAGGCACAAAGTCACGGCGGAGAAAGTCCGGTATTTCCAAAAGGTCATCTATATTGGACATGCGTTTATTTCCAACCAATCTCAGAACGTCTTGCGGTCTAAGACCAGATCCGCTTGTTCGATGATGGCTTTGAGGCCATGCTCATAGACGGTTTCGTGAGCGCTATGCTCTGCGATGCCTTTAATGCGTTGCAGCACTTCGAGCATATAGCTGTCGTTGACCTGCGACTTTGCAGGGTCTTGAACATAGGTCGGCTGATATTTTGCTATCATCGCATGACTCCCTTAATTTCTAGGCCATATTAGCTGCACTTACGCAGCTAGTCAACTTTGATTGATTTAGGCAAACAATCCGAAATTCGCTTAGGGCCGGATAATTTGCGCGTAGAGGCCGATCCTTGTTTTTGGGTGGTCACGTTAGGGCCGAGCCACTTTCGCGTCTCAGACAGCAAAATTTGGCGTTCTGAGAGCATTTCGTCAGCATGGCTGCAAAAATGTGCTACGCGAGGGAAATTATTGTATTCCCAGCTGCGAAAAACTTCGTCTGAAGCGCGTTCAAGTATGTCTGGCGGAAACTTTTGCAGTTCTGGCACATAAAACATGGCTATGCGTTTGTGATCTGGCGCTTCAACGCCGAGTGCGTTGGCAAGGCCACCGATTAGATTGAATACGAACTCCGGATCTGAGGGCTGAAGTAACGCTTCCAAGCGGAAGATTTCGGTTTTAACGTATTCAGTTCTTTCCTTGGGTGGCATAGTAGAAAGCACGGGCGTTTTCGATGGTGTCTGCGATGTCATCGGGGCTGTTGAGTTTGCCCGAACGAGCTTTGGCATTGTTTCGTCGCTCCTTTGACCATTTTACTTCGTTTTCTCCCCAGTTCCTTATCGCTTGTTGCGGACGCGCATACTTTTTGCCTTTGGCTTGGCAGCTGGCGATGAATGTGCGGGTGAGGGCGTCGGTGTCTAGATCCGGATGATACTTGGCAAAATAAGCAAGTGTGCTTTCGTTCATTTGAAAGTCATCAGGAATAGGAATTTCGCGTTCCTTCTTAGATATATATTCATATGGTGGTTCAAGGGGGGCCGCTGGCGAACCCCTCCCCGGTTCATTTTGAACCCCCCCCTTGGATTTCATATTGAGGTAATAGTTGTTACTCCGCTGCGACCCATTGTCTCGGTGACGGGCTTGCACAGTGATGTAACCTTGTTCGATAAGCTCGTTGAGGTTGCGCTTGATCGATGACGGCGAAAGACAGGTTTTTTCGGCCAGGTACTTTCGAGAAGGCCAAGCCAGCCCTTCGTCGTTGCAGTTGTCAGCAATAGCAACCAGAACGGCTTTAAGATTAGGTTTTAGTTGTTGTTGGAAGGCCCAATTCAAGGCTTTGACGCTCATTTCGGAACCCAGATTTGGGCATCGATCCAATAACCATTTTGGCAATTGGATATTTCGGCATCTGGAGCAATTACAATGTCGTAATCTAGCAAGTCTTCGTCTTCACATAAAAACAAGTCGCGGTAATAGTGAGTGGCGTAATTTATTATTTTTTGTTTTTCGCGTTCTTCCGCACGTGCTTGGAGAGGAAAATCGATGATGTTCATAACTCATCCTCCAGTTTTTTAACGACTAAATACGGCTTGTTATCGGCTTTGAGAATTAGCCAATCGTTATCGCCAAGCCATTGATATATCTGCTTAAAACCATCTTTACGCGCCTTGACTTCGATGCGTGTTCCGTCGCTTTCGATGTCAGGTTCGTTGTTTGGTTCGAAAGTTTGGAGTGGGGCAGTACGTCGGGCGTTGCGGCCTGAGTCTTTAAGGATGTTTACGACTTCGCGCTCAATTCGCGCACCTTTGTTTCTGCTCTTTTTGCCCACGTTTTTTGACCTCAATTACCATGTCCAGGCTTTCAGCCCAGCAATACAAAAGGAACCCACTAGGCCGACGTATTCGGGCTTCCCATTTTGCAACGAGATCTTGGTTGCACCCGATACGGTCGGCTAGAGCGTGTAGCGAGAAGCCTTGGCGCTTACGTTCTTCTGAAAGACTCGAAACAATCGCTTCGTAGTAGCGTTGTTCCGCCGTCATCTCAGCGTTGATAGCGTTGCATGTAATCTGCGACTCGCTCTGCTGGTTTGCGTCGCGGTTCGAAGCTTCCATTCGCCCACCGATAATAAGTGGAATCTGATATGCCTGCGTCTATGCAGGCTTCCTTCAGATTCCAGCCGGTTTCTTCGGCAATGTTTTCAAGCTGTTGGTAGTATGAGTATATTGCTTGTTCCATGCCTACAGGACATAGCAAACTGCGACTATGCAGTCAATGTGCTTTTGCATAAGGATTTTTTTAAAAAAACTTGCACTTTTGCAGGTATTTCATGTATAGACGCGTTTTATGGATGCAAAAGACAAGTTATCAATCTGGATGAAAGAAATTTTATCCCGAAATAAGTGGAACGCAGAGGACTGGGCGCGTTTAGCGGATACCTCTCCCACAAATATTACACGGTTTCTGTCAAAAGGTACGCACATGCCTTCATCAAGGGTTCTTGATGCGCTGGCAGACGCGGCAAATTCAGTTCCACCGCTTGGCCCGAAGCCTGGTGTTGTTGTTCAATCAATACCTTTTCGTCGTGGAGGCAAAATGTCAGATGAACGGTTTCACACGGTAACAGAATTAAGTTCGAAGGCATTTGCGGTGACACTGGAGACAGATTCCATGTCTTTGGGCGGCATGCTGCCTGGAGATATTTTGATTTGTGAGCCAGAGGACGTTGTTATTCCACGCCATGGTTTGGTTGTTGTTTTTGAAGACGAAAAAAACGGTCTTGAAGGTGATCCCGTAATTAGTGCTGGCAAATATTATCCGCCGTACATTATGCCGGCATCTTCAAACAGCGAACACAAACCAGTTCCCACAGATACCTGTGAGATTACTGGCGTTGTTGTTCAGCAGACGCGAGATTTCAGTTCCGTAATATCGCGGTAATTGTTTGTTCGTTTTCATCGATCTCGGCAATAACGGGTAATGTCGATTTGCCGTTGTCTTTGATGAAGTTCCGAAACATGGAATGGTCGATCCGAAGCATGGCTGGCTGACGCACATCGCCATCAACCAAGCCAGTGACAAGGACAGGGCTGTCGCCCTGCTCTTGCCAGTGGTTGATATAAAAGATCATGCGGCAACGGCTTCGTCATCATCCAAGTTGTCCGGCTTGTCTGTTGGGCAAAACGTTGCTTTTGCTTGCTCGTGAGAGTCGTAGATGGTGCTGGTGTTAATAGTTAATAAAGTAACGTCTAGTTTTGGCTCAAAATGCCATATATGAGTGCTGTCTTCGCCAACGTAAGCGTCGTCTACATATTGAGCAGCTGACAAGAGTTGGTAGGCGGCAAATGCGTCGTTGATGTTGTCGAACATCATCTTGCGATAACCGAATTTGACAATAAAACGGGTCGTTTCTTGCTTACAAGACATCGACAATCTCCCAATGTTTGGATTGCATTGCTTTTCGTACTTCACCTTCGCGGCGAAAGCGCGTGTTGTGGGCAGCGTCACCTTCGGTGTGCGTTTGCCAATAGGTACAAGCGTTAAATAACGCCCATTTGTTGAGGCCAAGCGCATTACCGTTTTCACGCCATAGCCCCATGAGCTTTTCCAGCTGCTTGTTGTTGGTCTTGAGTTCTTCGAGGTTGCTTGGTGCTTTTGCCAAGGTGCGCTCAAAGAATGTTTGTGCCTGGTCGTGGGATACTGGCGTTTTTACCCAAGCGTTCCATGTGTCCTGATGATTGAAAAAGGCTTCTAACGCCGTGGTGATCTTTGCCGCATGTGCAGCGACATCGATCTTGCGCGTGTGCTTGTATTTGGTGAAAGCCAGGGGATCTGGTGTGGTGCAGCCGTTTGTGCACAACAAACGTTCACCTTCGCATTGGATAATAAACGCCCAGGCTCCATCCAAGCTGGATAAAAACTCGACTTTGAACTCGACGTAATCGCCAATTGCAGGATCGCCAATATGGAATCCGACATCGGGAAAGTTGATTGTACCGCGAATCTTTTTGCCACCCTCAAGCACTTCAACGTTGATGATAAAACTTTCTGAAATGTTGGCGGCTTTGATTGCTGCTACGATAGCGTCATGGATCAGCGTATATTCTAGCGGCTTGTAGCGCTTTTTGTGGATGCCAAGAATGTATTTTGTATCTTTCCGGACGATGGCTTGGTATTCGTCTGTTTTGATTGTCCATGCAAATTCACTATTAAAGTTGTTTGCATGTTGTTCTGGGACCATTACCAAAGCACCAACCGGCATGACTTCGATAGGGAAGTCCCATGGCTGGAGAACTTCGACATCGGCCATTGTCATTACTGTGCCATCAGGCATGTTGTTTCTCCTCGTTGTTGAGTTGTTCTAGGCGTCTGATTTCAGCCAGGATGTGGTCCCGACTGCTTTCGAGTTGCAGCAAATCGTCATAGTGACGGGCGAGTTTCTCCTGCAACAATGTCTGATTTCCATCAGGCATTATACCATCCTCCTGCATTATTGCAGTCTTTTATTTAAAAAAAGGGGGATTATTTTAGTTCTTTTTGACGTTGTTTTGTCAGTTTGCCTGATATCCGGATGGCGATGAATATGGATATTGGTAGCATGACAAACAGTGCGCCGATCCCCGGCGTCATACCGGCAAAACCCATGCCGACGAATGTAACGACATTGGTTGCGGCATAAACCATGATGAATGTACCCAAGCGTGTTGATGCGTAAGGCCACCAGTGTACATGCGGTATGATTGATGCAAGTGTGCTGAGAACGTGCAGCGTCGTTTGACGCAGATTTTTCATATGTTCTGCCTCCATTTTGCTTCAGAGTGAAGGAAGCCGGGTTTTCCGTTTTGCCATCCATTGATGGTCAGCACTTGGTGTCCTAGTGCCTTTTTGAGTATCCATAGTGCGACGGTGATAATGAGTCCGCCGATGGCAGCTATCGCCATGCCACCAAGTGTGCCGTAGAACAGCATGGCTAGTCCTACGGTGGCTCCTATGTCGATGAGTAGGTCAAATGCGAGGACTTTGCGTATGTCCCCGCATTTGAACAGCATGAATAGGATACCGATGGCGCTGACAATTGCGAGTGTCAGTATCATCATGTCGATCTCCTGTTAAGCTGATACGCTGATGTCTATGTCGTAGTCGGCGTTGTTTATAGCGTCGTTTGCTTCTTCACGAGCAAGTTCTCGGACGCGGTCGTCGTTTATATCTGCCGCTTCTTCACGGGCAAGCTTTTTGACGCGGTCTTCGTCTAATTCACTGTTGAGAGGGTTGGCTTCAAGGTAAGCATCGATTGTCTCGTTGATCTTACGCTCAAGCCACAATTCAAAGGTTTGCACTAGGTTAGTCATTGTTTTCTCCTACTAGGGTTGCCAGGGGTAGAATCCGACCATGCCTACTCGGTACCATGCGGTTTTTGGTTGTCCGAATAGTCCGGTCCAGTAGACGCAGAATATGTCGCCTACCATCGATGATCGTGGTTTTTTCGTTGTGCGTAGTTCGACGCTGGGGTTGGTCGTCCAATCGTGGTTGATGTGGTTTGTCTGCTCCCACGCATACTCAAGAAAGTCTTCGACCTTCATCTTGTGTGGTGCGTGTACGATGGCGACTTCCTCAGCATGCTCCCCTGGGTCTTGGTGTAGAACCCAAGTGAACATATCTGTTCCCCTCGCTTTGCTCGGCTTGGCTCGTTCCTCGCCTTCGCTTTGTGTCCCGGCCCATGCCCATATTTTTGAGGCTGTTTTGGTCAGGGTTTTGAGTGTGTGATTGGTTATAAGTCGTGAGCTTGCGAACGTCATTGTTTGGGTCTCCAAAAAAAAAGGGTGAGAGAGACAAGCCGAAGCCTGCCCCTCCCACCGGATGAGTTAGAGAGCGTGAAGTCTTTCGAGTCGATCAGTCTGGATTTTAACGTACTCGTTGGTTGGTCGTGCGTCAGGGTTCTGTTTTTCCGATATGGATTTGTAACTGTCCCATCCGCTGACTGCGTTGAAGACTTCCAATGCGCCAAGGTAGTCGGATCGGGCGATGGCTACTTGCTCTTCCATGTCCCGTTCGTACTGTTCACGGCGGCGGCGTTTTTCAATGGGGATCTCGGTATCTCCTTCAATCGGGTTATAGGCGTTTTTGTTGAGCGTTCTCTGTAGTTGCTCAAGTGCGAAATGTTGCTGCCGATCTTTGGAATACATCAGGTTACGTGCTAGGCGGGAGGCGTTGGTGCCGAAGCGGCGTTCACCGTCATCCTCGCAATCATGACGCATGGCATATTCCATCATTTGTTCTTGGCCTACCTTGAAGTAGTCGTGGTTGATACCGAAGCCTGATCCTGCTTGTGGGTCGATTTCTACGTAGTAGTCGAAGGCTTTTTCTGCCTTGGAGGTGAGGTCGATGACTTGGACTTCTACCTCGGGGTTGACTTGGGTAATGAGTTGCATAAGTGCGTCGAGGGTTTGTTTTTGAGCGGTCATTATTTGGTACTCCGATCTTTGAGAAGGTAAAACACTGGGAAGACGATGAAGATGTAGGACCACGCTAGGCCGATAATGAAGTGTGCGAATGATAGTTCTGATATGATCCATGCGACGAGCATGAAGAATATGAGAAGTAGTAGGTTGTCTTCTTTTCCTATCCATTTGAGTGAGCGTTGAATGAAGTTTTTGAATACGTCGAATACCTTGTCGGATGGTTCGGGGATGTATAAGCGTTTCATTGTGGGTTCTCCGTCATGTATTTTTGAAACCAAATGTCTACGTGTGCTTTAGCTGCTGCGTCCTTTAATGCGTCGGGTAGAGTGGTGTTAAGCGGTCGGTTGGTGCCGGTGTAGAGGTAGCTGCTGCAAATGCAGTTGATGAGTTGTGTGCGTGTCATGTTTCCCTCCTATGACCGGTTATCGTAAGCGTCTGGTGGTTCGTCTAAGCCAAGTGCGATATGTATTACGCATTTCTCGACCCATTCTTTTGCTTCTTGTGGTGTTCGATGTATCCCGGTAGTGACGGTGAGTTTTGTGTTTTTTTCGTAAATGGTTGATGTGTACATCCCGCCGCTCGTGTCTTTGAGTTTGTGGATTTTGTATGCGAGGTCATCGCCGGTCATTTCGTCGTACATTGATGTCTGTTTCATATCTGCCTCCTATGCCAAGTGTGAGTTGATGCTGATCTCGGTGAGTCGTCTTTGTTCTTCGTTGAAATCCTCGACTTCATTGATGGGTATGACTTTTATGTCACCGTATATGTCGATGACTTGGATCGTGTCTGGTTCGATAATGTTCATTTCGATGTTGATTTGTTTTGTGGTCTTCATGTCACTCTCCTGTGTTATGTGTTTGTGTTAATCACCCTTCCCGGGCAGCGGAGAGCGGTGCGCAGTCAATAGGAGGGACAGACCAAGGAGTAAAAGAAGCCTAGCGGAGCTTTTGAACGCGTAGCGTTACCGCGTAGCGTTCCTAGCGCAGCTTGGCGACGTTACGGGCCAATAGGGTGTCTATTGTTTCCGCGACTCACAGACAGTGTGAGAGTTCATGAGGCCGCGCAGTCCAAGGGACGAGCAGGGCGACGACCTAACAGCCCAGCAAGGATTGCGGAAAGAATCGACAGCCGGTACGGGTGCTAGACCCCCTATTGACTTCGCAGCCCCAAGCGAGAGGGACCGCAGCGAAGCGGAGGGAGTGGAGCGCAGTGGGCCGAAGCCGCGACAAGCCGCTAGACTACCGATCGACCCCGTGAGGGGTTGCCAGACTCAACGTACCAAGCCGTGAATGACAAGAAGCAGGAGGCGCAGCGAAAGACGCGAAGCGTCTGAGAGTGGAGCCGATAGACTAGTGTGGGTGTGCCTCGACGGAGGAGAGCAAAACCCCACTAGGCTCTGCGAACGTCAGACGGATGTTATCAGAAAAACAAAGTGACGAGCTTGCGAGTCTCAATGTGAATTGACGGGGTTCACGGATAGCCCCTATGAGGGGGGGTAAGGGGGGGTGCAGAGACATGAAGAGGACAATATGGCTAAGATGCTAACACCGACCCAGAAGGCGCTTATAGAGGACGCAGGGGCTAACCTAACTGATAAGCAGAGAGCGTTTGTTGATGCACTGTTTCTTCCCAACACGACCCAGACAGAAGCAGCTGTGATCGCAGGATATGCAGCTAAGAGCGCACACGTTGCAGCCAGCAGAACTCTGCGGTTACCAGCAGTACAAGAGTATCTAACGACCTGTGTACAGGACGGGATCTCAGTCAGCGCAGTAAAAGCGTTGAGTGTGGTCGGTGATCTACAGGAGGGGGCTAAGAGCGATTACGTGAGGCTACAAGCAGCACAGGACGTGTTGGACAGGGCAGGGTACAAGCCAGTAGAGAAGCACGCACATGCCATACGTGGTGAGTTAGTGGTCAACATAGACCTATCGGACTAGCGTGATCCTAAGCACAACGTAAATAAGAACGACAGACCCCCCGGTACCCTCTTTAACAACTATCAGCACGGAAAGGGGGGCGGGGTTAAAAACGGGCGCTTGACCTACCTATAACCACCTTTCCACACACGATGGTCAAAAAATAATATCTGCACCTTTGCAGTAATGTGCGAAATTGAGTACACTGTGCGTGTCAAAAATATAACCGAGGGTGTGTCATGTTAGAACATATATACAGGGCTACAGGTTTAGATCATGAGTTGGTGTGCAAAGCGTTTGCGGAGTTCTATTTGGACTTTGCATGTTTTGCCAATAACGAAAGCTCAACCGCCAAAATCTTTCCCCTTTATTTGCAGTCTGCCGCACGGCGAACGTTGTTTTATGCGTATGTTGCTCAAGACTCGATTGGCGTTCCCGTTAATTTGACGAAACTTGCCAAAATGACAAATATATCAAGGGCTTCATTGCAGCGGGGGAAGCGTGAATTAATCGATGAGGGCGTATTAATTCCTACGGTCGAAGGCGGTCATTCTTTTAATGCTGAGACTTTGAAAGAATGGTCAAAACGCACTCAATTAGCATTTTCCGCGCCTTCTTTTGCACGGTTTTTAAATCAGGTAATTTTTGCGCAAACGAGAGCAAATTTACAGTCTAGGTCTCGTGTTGTTTCGTCCTCGGATGAACCACAAATGGTGTCTTATGTTGATACAATGTTGGCTAACGAGCCAATACAATCTGACACAATGTAGTAAACGCTTTTGCCTAATTGACGGCAGAATCGCAGGATTTATAAAAGGGCATGGCTCATTTTATTTCAACACTCAGTTTCGAGGAGCTTCGTATGCTTCGTGAGGCTGTTCGCCGTGTGCATATGGCCGAATATCGTGAAGACCATATTACCACGGATGAAATGGACCGCATCATCGAACAGATCGGGCCGGAAACCCGTGAAAAGATGATTAAATTCATGGTTGATAAAGGACAACATATCAATGACTGAACAGGGCCGTAGATTGGCCGTAAAAAGACGGTCTTTTCGGGGCTTGCCCCCTCCGCAAAATGCTGACGCAACACACGCTGATTGGTGCCGAATGGTTTCTGCCATTTCTGGTTACCATCTAGTCCCAGAGGGGTGCGCCTCACATGGACGACGCGACACTCCGTAAATTGGCACCAATGCCCGACATTATTTCTGAACATATCCAACACCACGGCAATCACGAGTTTCATACCCTGGTGATCTCAGTAGCCCCGAACGGGGGCTGGTACGCTACCGACACTGGCGACTGTGGCATCGATGATTCTTTTATTGCTGCAACTTTAGCCAACATCGTTGAAGACTTGATGAATAACCTTGATGGCAGGGTTATCAACTAATGGTCGAGCTGAACTACAAGCCTGCTGGTGTCACTTCTAAAAATTTTCTGAAATCAGAGAAATTCGTAAGGGGCATCCGTGGGCCTGTAGGTTCAGGCAAATCCGTTAGCTGTTGCATCGAAATTTTTAGGCGTGCTTGCCAGCAGGAAAAAGCGCCTGACGGCATCCGCTATTCTAAGTGGGCCGTTATAAGAAATACCAACCCCGAATTGCGTAC
>CEUX01055564.1_pt1 | contig 11906 bp, 14 predicted proteins | sample 531361 | NCBI WGS metagenome assembly CEUX01 (sample SAMEA2622736, study PRJEB7988) | marine metagenome | isolation source: saline water (ENVO:00002010), including
TGCGATTTTAAGACCAATAACTTATAGTTGTCATGGGGTTCAAGCAGATACTGCTACAATAGATGAAGCAACTAGCACAGACTATGTAGCAGGTACTGGTATAACTACTGCAGCTAATCTAGATACTAATGACGATGATTATATCGTTTCTGAGATTACTGGAGGTGGAACTGTTACGACTAATACATTTACTTTGACAGTAAAGCCTAATAATACATGGTCAGATCATGCTAGATTAGAGTTGGTGAATGATGGCGGTACAGCTAACAGTGATTTTAAGGTTAGAATGTGGTCACCAGCTAGACCTGCGGAGAAATATACTTGGATGACAACTCAGAGTTCAGGTGCAGATGACGCTGATGGAGAAATTACCCCCTCAACTAGTCAACCTTTGGGGTCATTAGCGGTTGGGCAAGTAAAAGTATCAAATGTTAGCTATGGAAGTGCAACTGACCCTGTGGCTATGATACTGCTACCGACAACTGCTTAAAATGAAATTAGATTCCAGTGATATAAATTGGATTTTAAAGGTTATAAAAGAAAGTTCTCGCCTGAGAGGAGAAGATTTGGCTCAGGCAGTCTTGACAGTAAATAAGTTGCAAGAAATATTAACAAAGGAGAAGAAGAATGGAGAAGCTAAATCTAAGTAAGGACGAAGCTATGTTTATATATCAAGTTTTAGAAGAAACTAGTATAAAAGGTAAAGGAGCTTCTGGTTTAGTGAAGATTTTTGAAAAGATAAATAGCTATATAGTTAGCTTAATCGAAGAAGAAGATAAGCTAAAAACAGCTGCTGAGTTAGGAGTAGATCCGAATACATTAGTTAAGAGTGAATAATGGCTGAATGGAAGGAAATTATCACTAGAGATAAACTAGTAGACCAAGGTTCTAATTCTTTGAGAATTAGTCAACAATGGAACTTTAGCTGGCAAACATCAACTGCTGATAGAAATAGCGATGAGTGTAGATTAGTATATCCTAACTTTGAGACGGATGAATCTGATACTTATAGTGGAACTGATTATGGCTCTAGTCTGGGAACGAATTTAACAGTAAAGCCTGAAGACATAAATAGAGCTTGTTTCTTTAGAGTACCATGGGGACAAATACTCCCTGCGTCAGTCCATATATCTGTAACTTCTAGCGCAGCGCATGATAATAGTGATGGGATGAGTTATCGATGGTTTACACATGATGCCAACGCTGCTACTTTGGGAGATAGTGATTGGGATAGCACGACCGATGGGCCAGTTTTAATAAAACGGGGCAGCAAGCAAACGCAAAATTGGACAAGTATTGGCCATGCTACCGGAGGTGGATATCTCGAACAAAAATGGAATTGGCCAGTTGGCTTTGGGGGATACGCTCCAGAAAGACATACTGGTTTTTATATAGTTTTTCAAGAGAATCGAAGTGGGACTGCAACAAAAACTGCTAGTTATCAAGCTAATATGTCGTTTAGTTATTATGTAACTGAGGCATAAATAAAAAGAGGAATAAATGAATCATAAAGGTTTAAGACAATATACAGGAGACGAAGCATCTAATCTATCTATGAATAGCTTAGGATGGGATATGGCTTCAGTTAATGGAACTACAGCAGCAGAAACAACATTACCTGCTGGAGTTATCTACTGGTCTGCAATAAAAATATTATCAGATAATGTGGAACTTCAAGCTAGATGTCATCCAGATTTTGGAGGTGATGATTTTGCAATTTCAGGAGCATATAGTCATGGAGTAGATAGAAGAATCAAATGTACTCATGGAGATGTAATATATGGTTGCTTTGATAAAGTATCTGTAGCTGAAATAGCTAGCGGGACTGACGCCACTGTGCAATTAATAAGGGGGAAATAATGAGTTTTCAATCTAAAGGATTACACTCTTATCATTATCCAGAGGTTACAAATATCTTAATGGGGCAATCCCCTTTTACTCTTATGCACAATAATTCAACCTCAGCTAATTTAGAATTTCACGCAAAGGGTCTAAATGCCTTTAAGGAGACTATTATAAGAGCGTTTGAAGATGGACCTTCTGGCGACACTAGTGACACTACTGTAAGATGTCAGACTAATCATGGCTTGGAAAGTGGAGATTATATAGAAATAACTAATACTAGCAATTACAATACCGGCGGGACTCCTATAAAGATAACAGATGCAAGTAATGATTCTTTTACTATAACAACAAATTATACTGCAGAATCACCCGGAGATACTTCAGCTGTAACCTTAACAAGCACTACTGGGCATACATATGTAGCAGTAGATTCATGGTGTGCGCTTAAAGTAGCTAGTTGGGATTCTACTGGCCAATTAGTTGGAGCCAAACTTCAAGCACGATGTATTGAAGGATTCCCTGGAGATGATTTTGCGATAGATGGAGTATATGATGGGACAACTGAATCAAATAATGTTCAATTAGTTGCAGGAGATATAATTACAGGAGTTTTTGATAAAGTAGCCATACAAGCGCCACATGCAACAACAGGCGCATCAATAATGGCTAGTAGATTAAATTTATAAAAAGGAGTAAGTTATGGGTAAGACAATAGGCCTTAAAGGGCTTTTTAGAATGGCTAGTGGAGCATCTAAAGGTGGCGGTGAAAGTTATCCTGGCGACCATAGAAGCGCTGGCAATACTGGCGGAAGTAAAGCTAGAATATCAAGAGTAAAAGGTGGCGGTGGAAAAAAGAGTCCAGCTACTAGAAGAGGATATAAATCTCCTCCTTCTAGAAGACCAGGCGTTCCAGGAGGCAGACCTTAATGAGTATGAATAAATTGCTCCAAGGGGTGTATGATGATGACCCTAGAGCTAGGAATACTTATAAGGTGAGGCATAAGAAGAAATCTAGAAAGATGATGGATCCTTCTTATTTAGGTCAAGCTGGAAGAAGAGCTTCTACGTATATAAAGCCATAATATGTTAGATAAAAAAATATCTGTAGGAACCATAGTTACTATTATAACAATAGTAGGCACTTGTATATATACGCAAGGAGCTATGGTTAATAGAATAGAGTCTTTTGAGACTGATTCTACCGATAATAGAAAGAAGATCATGAGCAATAGAGAGAAGATACAGAAGGTTGAAGTCGATGTTGCTAGGATAGAGTCCAAAATCGATGAAGGCTTCAAAATGATGGAGAGACTTCTTATCGAAAACTAAAAGGAGAAGGATATGGCTACACCTTATAAAAGGGCAATAGTCACACCGGATAAGCACTTCCCATATGCTGATATGCCAGCGATAGGGGCTGTGTGTAAGGCGATAGAGATAGTAAAGCCAACAATATATATAGATCTTGGCGATACTGGAGAATGGGAGAATTTCTCTCATTGGAAGTGGAAAAGAAAAAAGAAACCACCTTTAGAGCTAATGATGCCAGAATTAGACAAAGATGTGTCTGATGTTAACAAAGGCATGGATATTATTGATGAAGCTCTAGATAAGGTAAATTGTAATACAAAGTACTTTACAGAGGGGAATCATGAAGAGTGGTTAAATATGTTTGTTGCAGAGCATCCTTATGTACCCCAATATGGCGCAAAAGAGGCTCTAAAACTGAAAGAAAGAGGCTATAAGTACTATCCAATGGGTAAGCACTTAAAAGTCGGTAAAATGTACTTTTATCATGGTCATCAGTATGGAGGTCAATATCATACTGCGAATCATCTTAGAAAATTAGGCTGCAATATAATGTATGGACATTGGCATGACTTACAACATATGACAGCTACACACATGGATGGACCTAAAGGAGCTTGGTCTATTGGTTGTTTGAAAGATATGACTGCGGAGAAGAATGCGTGGTTATCACACAGAAAAATTAATTGGGCGCATGCATTTGCTATAGTAGATTTCTTCAGAGGAGGAAAGTTTACTGTAGATGTTGTACAGATAATTGATGGTCAATGTAACGTATGGGGGGAATTCATCGATGGAAAGAAGAAGAAAAAATGGATCCTTTGACATTATTGAAAGAATTTGGTTTGCCTGTAGCTGGAGTAATAGCACTAGGCTGGTATGTTAAGACTCAAAATGCATGGATTCAAAATGAATTACAAACTGAGCTCAGAGAGTCCTTTACTAGATTAGAAGGAATACTTATTAAGCTTATAGATGCTCAAAAACAGATGCAGATGAACCAAAAAGAGATTATGGCTAGTTATAGAGCTATAGTAGAAATTCTTGCTAGTTTGAGCGGGAATGGATTAAAAGAGAAATTTGTAACAAGAAAGCGTCATAGAGACGATTATTAGGAGATTAAAATGAAGACAAAGAAAGTAATCGACGAATGGGGTATTATTCAAATAGTTCCTGATGTTGAAGAAAAAGTAGAAGCAAAGCCTGAGCCTAAGCCTAAGTCTAAGCCAAAGCCAAAAGCTAAACCTGAACCTAAATCTAAAGCTAAAGAATCAATGATGTCAAAAGCTATTAAATCAGTAAAAGGAAAAAAGGGATAAATAAATGGCATATGTAAAACCTGTGTTACCAAAAACTAGGGGAAGAGCTAATGTCGGCATTGATATAAAGGGTACCGTTAGAGGTGATGTAAAAACATTTAAATCCGGACATGCAGCAGATATTAATAATAGCTATCAATTAGATGTAGAAATTCCACCTTCAACAGATTTAATCCCTGTAATTGATTTTGTTGGATATGACGAATCCACAACAAAGGCTTCAACTTTTGGAGCTACTGCGAATCCATCATCTAGTTGCAGATTTGTAGGAATAGCAAATACAGGTAACTGTTCTGTCGAAATAGCTTTAGAATGCAGACAATGGGAAGATAATACTACTAATACCGCAGACGCTGTATTGGCTGCCGGTTCTAGTTTTATAACAAATCCAATGGTTACAATGCTTCTTCATAAAGGAGAGTCTGTTGTTCTGCCTACTAATAGAATGTTAGTGTATAATGCTGCTAATGGAAGCTCTACAGCTAATCAAGCCTCAGCAGGTGGAGCTAAGGTGACAAGAGGAACTATTGGGCCAACAGATGGCAATGGATATTATGCAAGCGAATTGGGGCCTGATACTCCAGAAGGGTCTGGCATAGTTCCAGGCTCTATATTAATGAATTTTTACTCTAACGCATACGCTCCTTTAGGATTAACAGGATATACATATGATGATACGTCGACTGGATTAGCAGCTAATACGCAATATGCCTTTAGAATGGTTAATAATTTTGGCACAAGTGCTGATATTGCATTTACCACAGATACTAACAATGTAAATTGGGGCGGAACAAATGGAGTTTTAAATAAAATTAATACAGCATTAGGGGGATTAGCTTCTCCGCACGATAATTTTAGATTAGTAATAGCAAGAGATAATAGATATTTTAATGAAGCAGATATAGGGGATGTATGTTTGGTTCACCCAGATGCTATAAGTGGCACAAGTGAAGTTAACTGGGAAAATGCTGATGCAATACTTAACTTTTTAAACGTAGGGAATATTCCTGCTAAAGCAGCAATACCTGCTGATGTGCAACCTACAGAAGTATATGGGGAGAGCTCATTAACTATGTATGATAGTGGATATGGGAAAGCCTATAGATCTGCTGGTGGAACTTGCTCATTTAACTATACAACAGCTCCTAATTATACTTTCCATAATTGTCCTCCAAATTCTACTATAAAAGTGACATATCATCATGCTTCTGCTCACTCAGGGACAACAGATATGACTAGCCAAAATATTATATCTGGGATATATGCCACAACTCTTCACGATTCAGGAGTTGGGAATATATATGGTGGAGATGTTGGAACTTTAAATATAACTGTATTTGGATAAATTTTAAAAAGGAGAAATCATGAAAGAGCTAATAGCAAACTATATTTTCAATGATGAGATGAAGGCTAAGATTATCAAAGAATTAAATGATAATATTAACATTCCTATTATCAATGAAAACACAGAGGGCAAAATAATAGAAGCTATTTACGAATCAGTTGAAGCTGTCGTAAAACAAGTTATCTTAAAGTAGTGGCATGTTGTTAGATGGCCAAGAAAGAAGTATATAAGCTAAATAAATTTGGCAATGGCCTGAATAATGCGTTGCACCCTTCCAGAATACGGGACACGGAGCTAGCTGATGCTTTAAATATAAGTTTAAAAGCTGGCTCCATAGGTCCTCCCCCTTTCATAGAATCAGCTGAATCTGATGAATTGCCAACACATGATGAGTATCATATATCTCCAGGAACAAGTCTTTTTTACTTTGTTCATGATTATGAAATGTTAGACTCTGCTACCGGAGAGTATTTAGAAAATCCAAATATTATAGAAGGTGGAGTTGAGTATATAGTTGTAGCAAGAAAAGGTGCTTATTGGATATATGATTCTCATAATGATAAATGGTCTATTAAGCTAGAAGGCCATGTAGATGTTAGTTGGAGCTATGTTGACGATGAACATTCTCAAAATCATGGAGATTATTTAGCTGAACCTGAATTTTTATATATAGATAATGCACTTAGAATTTGCGATGGCAATTTTAAGAGAAATAAAGAAAACTTTAGATATAGATTGAAGTTATTTAAAAGAAGAGGATTGATATGTGACAATACTCCAAGTCCAAATGCTAGGCTTTCTCACGAAATAGACGAAGATACTGATTGGGATCCTGATTATCCTCCTCCAGAAGATACTTATCATTTTATTGCAAATAGAAATAGTGAAGGGCAATTAGTCCCATATACAACTGCATTTGATTATTCTAATGAATATGATATGTCTGGAATATTTTATTACAACTATCCGGGAGGAACCCCCCAAGATGCTGTAAACTCTTGTAGGTACTTTTTAAATCAACATTTTGATAGTCCTAATACTGGATGGGGAGCAGCTAGTGGGGATGTAGCCATTGATTGTCAGTATGAAAATCCAACTAATTGGCAGTCATATAACTTTGGAGGTGGCTCCTCTTCTACAACAGGATTGATCCATTTAAATTGGCTCTTTTTTGACAATACTGACACACATGGAAGCTTAGGGAGTAGAACAGGCTATTCTTCTAGATATGATTATCGCGACAAGGGTTATGGAATATTAAATTTCATGCTTTGGCCTATAGGAGGGATAGTTGCAGGATTTCCAGAAACGGGTAATGGATTTAGAATGGGCTGTGGAATGGAAGCTCAATGGATTGCTAGTGATGGCCCTCAAAGACTTAACTGGGATATGTATTTCAGACTATTAAGGTCAAAGAATGATACTACGCAAACCGACCATAGAAGTACTCCTAATGGCGGATTTAATGGCTTGCCTGGAGTTATACAAAACAATGTTACTGGCTCATCAACATTTGATGGCTCTAATCATTTTCGTGGATGGGGGCAGGAAATTAATGATTTTATCTATGACCAGTCAGGCATCCTAGGTAGCAGCTTCTCAAACGCTGGAACATATATAAATGTTATAAAAGGATTTACTAGGTATACTATAAAGAATACTTCTGATATATATAGGGATAACTTAACAGGTAACGATAGTCCTGCTTTTATGTTTAACACTCTGGGGCACCATATTTTAGGTCAATATAATACAGGTGGCGATTATTGGGCAGCTCCAGTTGTGGAAGGTCGAAATAGTAGGGAGGAATCAGAATACTGGGTTAGTGGAGTTGGCGCTGGAATAGCCTATGACTTCCCAGATGTTTTATTAGGAGAGCAAGCTAGTCCAAATGAGGGGACGACTAATATGTATACAGGGCATTGGCACGAAGAAGCATATTGGGATGCATCTCCATATGTTCATGATATGGAGAGAGAGTATGCATTTTGCCCTGGACACTTAAATGGCACAGAATTCGAAAGCTCTCATCAATATGAAAAATTTTATGAAGTTCATGGCCAAAATATAGGTGTATTAAGCGCCTTTAATACAGTAGATGTGAATTTCGATGCACCTGGACATGACCTCAGAACTGATGATATACAAAAAAAAGAAAGTTTAATGTATATGGACTTTACTAGAGGGCAAGGAGAGTCATATGCAGGACCATTGCCTGGAGACGCAGAGCATCCAGCGCCTATTTTTAGAATGAATTTTAGAATATTGCGCCAGATGTGGGGACATCAAGTGCAAACTAGATACAATGCTCACGTAGGTAGTCAGCCGGACGCTACTAGAGCAGGACCTTTTCAGGGATGGGCAACAAGCAATCAGCCTGATAATATATTCGGGACATCTTGTTGGATAAATAATTTTAGCTCTGATAATGATACAAATGGATATGGTGGAATAATAACTGGATTCAAAGTTGTATTTCACACTTTTGGAGACTTGGATAATAATTATGAGCCTGATATAAAGCCATTTCTAACCTTAACTTTACATGGAGATAATCATTTGATTGACCCTGAAATGTATCCCCCGAACTTGATGTCAGTTCAATCTAGTTCAGGCAATCTCGATTATTTGTATACTAATAGTGAAGCTACATATAACAATGGCTCTATATATATAGATTTTGCAGATGAGGATTCAAACCCATGGGGAGATGAAGAGATGCCGTATACATGTTGTGCAATTAGCATTCATGCTATGCAGACTCAATTTGCTGATTATATGAGATGGAAGACTCGAATAGCGATGACTCCAGTAGGTGATGAAGATGATGATGCATGCGGAGGTCCTTCTGAGGAGTTTAGAATCCCCGCTGGTGGCTTAGGAAGCGTAACTGGTATTTCTGTTTGCGAGTTATACACGCCTAGTGATCAGGATACTTATGATAGTACGGGATGGCTTTTAGATGCTCAGATGAATAATGCTTCTGGAGATGTAGCTGAAGGAGCTTGGCTTAATGTTACTCAACCAGGTCATTATTGGGTTCATTATGAAGACCATACTCAACTAGACCTACCATCAGGAGGAGGCTTATTTGAATGCTTTGCTCCACCTGCAATGATGGGGCCAGATATTCCCAGCTCTCCATATATAATAGCAAATTTATTGCATGAAGATGTTCAAGACATTCCAGCAGTTTTTAATATTCAAGGATTCGCAAAAGGCTGGACTAATAGATTGTTAGTTACATTTGTAGGAGTTGGAGCTACTCCAGACATAACTTATCAATTCCTAACTAGTTGCAATCAGTATGATTGGACTGAATTTAATTTTACTGGAACTATAAATAATCCCGCTAATTATGAATCTATAAGATTAGATACATATGATTGGGCTGGAGCTGGTCATGAACCTGCTGCAGGAGCCTATGAGGAATGCTTTAGAGTGGCAGTTACATATTGCCAAGTAAATGGCACTAGCTATGTTAATATGAATACTTTAAAAGACAATAGATTCCCTTTATCTCAGGGCGCCTGGAAAGAGTCAGATGAGCCTTGTCCTGAAGGGTTAGTTCCTAACGAATGGGTTGGCGTGGGAGAGTCTTCAAACTTAACAGAATTCATTACTGGAGGATATGATTCTGTAACTGGTTATAACCCCAGTATCCATTTGACTGAAGGTAGAGTTCATTTTGATATAGCATTTCAGGAAAGTCCACTTATAGATGCTGGAGGTTGGGGATTAGCTACTTTTGAAGGGTTTAACACCATATCAGATATGGAAGAATCTGGAATGGATATAGATGTGAGCGCTACTGTTGTATTTGGATGCTCTGCTGCTGATTTCACAAAAGTTGAGAATGAACCAGTAGTAATGCATACAGTAGAATTAAATAATAGAGATGAACTTTACCATTTAATTGTAAAGCCATTCGTTACACCTTGTGAACTATATACTGCATATAATCAAACATATGACGACACAGTTTTATTGCCAGATAATATTAAAAGAGTTAGTTTGTACTATAAGCTTCCAGAACAAGGAGATGAGTGGTTTAAACTTGTAGATGTTGATTTAGAAGAAGGAATTAGATTTGAAGGATTTAATAAAGATTGGATACCATTTGCTCAAGTAGATAATACAGGCTCAGTTTTAAGTACTAGCTTTAGTTTAGCCGAATGTGGACATAAATTTAGAGGGCCAACAGCTACTAGCTTCCAACTATCTTCAGGATACAATGAAGGTTCAAATCTTAATTTAAGATATAAAACTAGCGCAGTAGTTGGTAGACATGCTTATATAGCAGACATAGTAGAACTTGATAATGATACTCAAAAGATTATCAGAAGATACGGCAGTAGAGTTATAAAATCTCCATCTAACAGGTACGATACATTTTCTAGTCAAAATCATATTGATATAGGTATTAACGATGGAACAAGAATAACTAAACTTCACTCATATAGAGATAAATTACTAGTCTTTAAAGAAAATGTGCTATATGTCATATCAACAAGTTCTGGAGTTGAAAAATTAATGTCTACGCATCATGGCTATGGTGTTAGTTTTAAAAGCGCTGTTGTAGATACCCCTCATGGAGTTTGTTGGGTAAATAATCATGGAATATTTATATTTGATGAAAAGGAGCAGATTCATAATATTACTCATATGAGAGTGAAAGATGATGGTTTCCCACAATTTATAGGTAATGATGCTAGTGATACTGGTATAGGCGTTAGGCCAACTCTTTCATATAATCCAGCAACAGATGATTTGCTTGTCATATTAGATTCTAGGAAAAGAGGCTCTGGTGTATCTGGAAATCAAAATGGAGGAGGATATCTATATAATTTTAAAGAAGATGCGTTAAGCAGATTAGACCAACACACTAGTTTTAAAAACGTAGTAGGGAGTCAATTCTCTCAAACATATCACTCTAATATATTTGTAGACAAAAAGGGAGTTAATCACGCATTTGTAGTAGGGACTGATTCAGGTGGCGTAGCAGAAAGTTCTAAGATAGCTACTTGGTTTGATACTCCAAGATATTCGACTAATCACTATACGAGTCCAGGATTTGTAACTAAATCTATAAATTTTAAAGACAGAAACTTAAGAAAGAATGTTTATAAGGTTTATTTGTCTTATAAGATATTATCAGATTGGCTAGAAGAAGGTGAGCTTAGAATGTATTATAGAATAGATGATAGCTCTCAAGCTAGTGATTGGCAAGAATGCTATAATGAGGTTGGCGAAATATGGACTCCTAATGTAACTGGACAGAATAAGGCGATAGTAGATCCTATATATATGAATTCTGATAGAGGTCCGTTGAGGAACATTAAATCTGTTCAATTTAGGTTAAAGGCTTTCCCGGATGGAGCTAATATTTCAATATCTGGATTAGAAGTAAATGACATGACTATAATATTTAAAACAAAGCCGGTAAAATAGTGCCTAAGGAATCTACAACTATAAATGTCTTCAACAAAGGGATGCGGTCAGATGTCAATCCTAGAGATGTTAATCAATCTAAAGATAGAAGACGAAGAAGAGAAATACCTCTATATTTTTCATCAATAAGAAACGCTAGTTCGTCAAAAGAAGATGGGGCTGGAGATCTTTTATCAACTTTCGGATGGACAGCAGAAGCTATTCAAAGCATAGAAGGATTAAATCCAAATACAGCAGAATGGAAGATAGCTCCTAATGCAAAGGTGTTTAGCTGTTTTGTTGAGCACAATTTAAATGCAGATGTTGGAGAAGATAATACTCCAGAGAGAATAGAATTAATGTTTATACCGTATGTTAGTATAGCAGGATATGATACTATTATTAGAGTAATTGAAAGAAACTCAAGAATGCGATTAGGCAATGACTTATCGTGGAGCTTTGCTTGCAATACTCCAGATTCTCAAATACAATTAAGTGACCATATTGATATAGATGGATTTACTAAGCATAAAGTACCAATAGAATATAAAGAGACGGCTGATGGCATTAGAATTTCATTTGGGAGAGATATTCCTCCATTTGCATTCTATGTATATAGTAAAAAGCATTTAGTAGATGCTCAAGAAGCCAATTCATCT
>CEUX01010670.1_pt1 | contig 11890 bp, 8 predicted proteins | sample 531361 | NCBI WGS metagenome assembly CEUX01 (sample SAMEA2622736, study PRJEB7988) | marine metagenome | isolation source: saline water (ENVO:00002010), including
GTTTCTTCTAGCTTGCTCTCCATCCAAGAGCCGCCGATACTGCTTACAGCACTAACTATTGGTCCTATTAGTGGTATCATTTAATTTATACTCTCTCAGTAAAGTTTATTAGGCATAGGAGCATTATTATAAAAATTTGAAGGTGTAGAGGTATACGGTATATTATCTTTATCCCGTTCTTTTCTTTGTCTAGTTTTCATGTCGATAATGTTATCCATATCCTGTCTGTCTTGAAGAGTAGTAGCTACACCATCCATAATATCATACGTTAGATGGGAAAGTATATTAACTTCTCTATTAGTTAAATCCATACCTATACCACCAAAAAGTACACGCGATAACTCTGTTATTTTTTGAGAACTTGTTTTACCTTCTAAAAATACTTCACGGACTATTCTAGCAGCATGAGGATTTTTAAATATTTCCATCATAGCTGCTGCTTGTTTTTGTCTTGCGAGAATAATACCCCCTTCAAGAAAAGCATATCTAGCAGACACAACTCCCTTCATTACGTTGTACGCTCGTCCTAAAGCCATAGGTAAAGTGTATCCTCCTACTCCCCCTTTAATATTTAAATTTTTAAGAGTACCTTGTAGTAAAACATTAGTTTCTATTAAATCATATACATCGTCTAAATGTTTTGGCCTGTCTCTAAAGAGAGCTTGAAATCCTTTTTGATTTTTTTGTATAAAAGTACGCATCCCTACTACGTCTAATTCTGTTCCTAATTCTATAGTAGGTGTATACCTTTTGGCTCCATATTGTCTAGCGAATTCTTCTGCTCCAAGCCATCTTTGACTTGCACCGTAAACTTTCAGTTCTTTTTGAAATTTAACATTACGTACAAGAAGCTCATCTATCATTAATGCTTGTAAACCTTCTACAAATTTTTTATCTTTACCTAAAGGAGAAGCCATTATAATTTCTAAAGGTGTAGCTTCTAACTTTGATACCTGATTAGGTAAAGCATTTTCAGCTTCTTTCTTTATAGCCTCTAATCTTGTATTTATACCTTCTTTTATATTAGGTGTAGTAGGTATATTTTTACCTTGAAGTACAGCTAATTCTGAAGATTTACCTAATTCTGAACTAACTTCATCGAATGGTTTTAAAGTCCTTTTTGCAGCATCTGGTGTAACAGCAAATCGCATTGCTACACTAAGGTCTTCTGCTTCTCCAAACAAAACATCAAATAACTTTGCTCTTTGTGCAATAGCATTACCGCTTTTAAGTGAACTAATATAATTAGCCATATCGTCCGTTAACCCTAATCTTTCTGGACCTATAGGTTTTGCAAGTTGTGCAAAAGCACTATTTCCTAAAGCAGTAGCTGTAACTTGATCTACATTAGCTATAGCTTTATGTAAATAATCTAAAGTGTTTTGAGATTTAGGTGAAAAAACTGCTGTTCCTTTCGCATGTAATTCACGTATAGTTGTTATATTATCAAATTCATCTAATACTTTTTTAGGTAAAATATCACCCCATACTGCTCTTATTTGAGATAAAGACCCTGTTAATTGCCCTGTATCAAAAGCTCTTCCTAGTGCTGAGTGCATAAGTTCTTTTATTTCTTTAGAATATATGATTTCTCCTTTAGCATTTCTTTCTGCAAACATTTCGTCAAAGGCGTTTCTATGCGCTTGTGTCGAACCCTTTCCTCCTGATGAGAAAAAAGTAACAAAATACATACTAGGATCACTAGCTATATCCCCTCCATTATCCTGCCAAACTGAGTACATACGCTTTCTAAAAGGAGTTAACTTGTCTTTATAATGTTCTTTTGCTTTTTCAAAATTCTTAACAATAGATTGAGGAACTTCAGCGTTGTCAAATAAATTATCTATCCTATCTACTGCTTCTCTATATTCATTATATTTTTTATAATCACGACTTTTATAGTACATCCTTTCTTTTTTCTGTAAATCCATACGTAATCCATGCCATTCTCTTAAAGACAACATCTGAGGGATATCCTCTATAACGTCATCATATCTTATTAAGGACATTTCTAATTCTCTTACCCAATTATCAGCCGTTTTATCAACAGGTATTCCTAAATCTTCAGCAATGCTTTCTATCCTACTGCGATATTTATTACCAAGACTTTCTTTCATAGAGTTTAAGCCTCTTTCACGTAAAACTGTTCTTAACTGTGGATTTCCTTGATACATTTTTGAAAGAGCTACATCACCTACTAATCGCCCTATCCTCATATCGTACATTTCATTAAGAAGAGGCCGAATATCGTCCAAAGGATTAGCATTAATAAAAACAGGGTTTTTTAATTTTTCAGCTTGAGCAAACAAATTATTATATAAATTATTAGATTGATTTACTCTTAGGTAGAGAATCCCTGTTCTATTAAATGTTGCATATTCTTCATCTAAAGCACCTTTAAATTGTGTTGCTTCTCCTTGACGACCAAACATAGCTTGTTCACTTCTATACATAAAGTCATCATTTAATTTTTTACTGTGTGAACCAAACTCTCCGATACGTAATATTTTGTCTCTATCTCTACGTTCTTTTCCTACTAAATGTTTAGCTTTTCCTTCTAACCATCCAGAAAATTTAGCAACAGTATTGTTTAAAAACTTTTGTGTTTCTACTTTGCTTTTTGCTTGTGCTGTTACAAATTCTCTCATCTTAGTTATTGAAGCAACTACTGCTGCATCAGCATCTTTAACTAATTTAATCTCATTAATATTTTTTAATATCTCTGCTGATCTTACGTCTATTTGTCTTTGAAGTAATTCTATATCGTTAATAAGTTTACCTTTTTTAATACCCCCACTTAAATTTAATTCTAATTTAGACATTTGATGGTGCATCGTATTACGTTGCCATGCAAGATGAAGAACATCTGCTAATGTTGCTTGAATTTGACTAGCTTTAAAGATTGCATCTGGACCTTCTACGTTTTTAGCTAATTTATCTAATAATTGATTTCCTCTTTGCATAGAAGCTTGCAAATCTGCTTTAAAAACAGGATCATCAATGTTGTTTAAAGCTTGTCCTAATGCTATGTAATGCCTTCTATCTGCCGCTGTCATATTTTTTTCTATTTCGGGAATCTTAAAAAAATCTTTATTTAATTTATCTTGCCCTAAACGTCCTTTTACTATAAGATTCATTTCAACAGCCATGTCATGGGCTTTTTCTTCACCGTGTTTTGCTACTAAACTTTGTAATTTATCTTCTGCCTTTTTTTCTAAATTAAGCATAAACTGTTTTTTGTAGCCGTAACTGTATAGAAGTAAATCTGCAGAACCTTCATACGTTCCCGGTATAGGTTTTACTCCAACTTTTTTACCAACACCTACTAAACCTCTATGCCCTAAATACATAGCGGTAGCTAATATTCTCCAAGGAGCATTAAATGCCATAGCTCCTTTATCTGTAGCTGCTGCTATCCCACTAGCCATAGCAAATAAATGTTTTACACCTTCACTATCTTTATCTCCTCCAAAAAGCATATCTGCAATAGCATATCCTGACCCTGTGCCTATTGCTGCTCTAGCATCCATTGCAAGAGCTTCCCTAGGTAACATTGCTTGTTTTAATTCTCCTTTTCTCAAAGAAGGTGTTTTACCAGTAAAAACTTTAGTTTGATCTTTTGTCGTATCCCAAGGTCCAGTTTTACGTATTAAAGGTTGAATAAAATTATACATTTTACCACCTTCTTGCATATAAGGCATACCTATCCTAGAATTAGCTGCAAATTCTGCTCCTTTTTCACCTGCTCGTCTTACAACACCTAGTTTATACATGTTGTACATTCCTCTTGGAACAGTAAGCATACCAAACATAGACGAACCTAATGTTAAAGATTGAGTAAGAAGATTTCGTTGTAAAGGGTCTATCTCTAATCCTTTATAAATAGCATCCCACATAGGTTGTGTACCGTTACTGACTGTATCGGTTATAACTTGAGGCCAGAATACTTTTGCAAAATCAGATATACCTTGCCCTGCTTGTGTATTTATTGTGTAGTCATTTATAAGGTAATTCCAAAATTCAGCAATAGCATTAGGTCCACGTAAATTTTTTATATCTTCCGATATTCTGGACAAATCCTCGTCAGGGCTAAAGCGAGGACTAGCTATGTTTAAAAGACTATCAAAAGTATTTGATCCTGCAGTAAAAATTGTTCTTAATATCTGACTGTACTCAAGTATAGTTTTATCTTCTTCACCTATACCTCTAGTAGCTACAATAGCTGCACCCGGTATCTTTCCAAGAAAACCAACTATATCTGTAGTAAAATCTGCGCCTTGTGTTATCCCTGTGAGGATAGCTTTAGCTGAATTAAAAGTTTTACTAGGATACCAAGGATGTACTGTACCGGGTCTTTCAGCTAAATTTCTACGTATTTCCCGAACAATATCAGGAGTTTCTCTTAAACTTTCTCTAAATACTTTAGGAAAAGCACCTATAATTTCTTCAGTAGATACTTTTGTAGCCACACCTGTTCCACTTAAAGCGAGTTGAGGTAAATTTTCTTTAAGGAACTCCTGTTGGAGTCCTAAATTAGAAGAAGTTGCTACAGGAAAACGAGTGTCACTAAATCTAAATTTTTTATCACCTAATTGTTCGCGTGTTGGTTCTTCGTATTCTTCAGGATCACTTGTCAAAAGACCAGTAACGGGATCAGGTGTTAAAGCTCTTTTTGTTAACGTAGGTTGATCTTCTGCAGCCCATGAAGCACTTATACTTTCAGCAATACTTTGTAACTTCCCTATTCTAGGAGATACTTCAACTGTGTCAGGTGTAACGTCAGGTTCTGGACCTGTTTGAACTTCATACTCTTCTTTTATATCAGGATCAGCAAATATACCTTCCATCTGCCCCGATATGTCAGGCACATTATCTTCTTTAACTTTATCATCTTCTTTTTCTCTATCAGGAGAAGGAAAGAATCCTTGATATTCTTCGTTAAGATTTTGCTTTAAAGCCATGTTTAATTACTTCCTGTTACTTGGATAAACTGATTTAAATATTCTATCATACATAATTCTATACGCATCTATATTTTGATTAATTTGTGAGTTTGTTAATCCACTTGCTTTAAGCATCTTAACTAAGTCGTTTATACCTCTCTCACTATTTACATATTCAGATGCGCGAGTATACACTTTATCAAATGTATCCATAGCTCTCTTAGAAGGGTCTTGATTAACATGGTGCGCTAACATGGTTAATCGGCTAGGAAGGTAATGAGTTCTATGGAATAAATGTTCTCTTATAGATTCTCTATCGTTTAAATTTAGCGCAATAGAAGGCTCTATATATTCTCCCTGTACGATTGCTCGGGCATCTGCTTCCTCACTAATGTTGTATTTATTTCTTAAATCTTCATCTGGTGCAAGAAAAGTATCTGTTGAATTTGCCGCTGTAGTTGCGAAAAGCTTATCTAAATACTCTCTTCTAAAAGACCTTACCTGTGTTTTTTCTTTAAGGGATACTTCCATTCCTGATGTAGAAGGTAAAGTTAAAGAATCAGTAGACACATGCCCATTAACCTCAGTAAGTTTTTCTGCTAAAGAAGCACTGTAATATCTAGATATAGATTTACTAAGCCTATCATGGAAACCCCCCGGAGCATTAACTTTATCGAACGTACCCCTTGTTTTTAGGAAGATAGTATTATGACTTTGCATTATAGACTTGTCGATTCTTTGAAGAAGACTTTGAAGCCTTGCTTGAGTACCTTGTTGTGATCCTCCCCATAAAGCTTTCAACATAACTTCAAAATCTTGGTTTGAAATAGTTCTACCTCCTGTAGTATCCCCTTGAACCATTCCTGATAATCTATAAGTTAAAGCTAACTTTTTAAAATCAACAACAGCCGCCATTTGAAATTCTTTACTAGCAGAATTAAGATCAATACCAGCATATTTTCTTCGTATTCTTTCTGCTTGTGCTTCGATAATACTTTTATTTCTTGTATTTCCTGTATCATCTAATCCTTCTTGTGCTAAAACATCTGCTAATCGTGTATCATTTTTAACACCTAAACCAATAATTTCTCTACCATATTCATAAATATTAGTTATAGCTGATCTTATTGCCCTGCCCGGACCTAACATTCTTGTTTGAGGGTCTGCAGTACGGAAAAAATTATCTAGTTTCTCTGTATTATTTCCTCTTAAATAAACAAGAATTTCTCGTACATCTTCAGATAAAGACTCCATTTTAACTATGTTTTCTTGTAAAGATCTTTTCTCCTTTATATGTGTGGTTTCAGCTTTTTGCCCCGGAATATTTCCTAATTTCCAAGCTCTTGGAGCATACACATCTCCACTTACGCCCCTTCCGTATTTACTCTGTATATCTGTGTAATGTCCTGCTTGCCAATCGGCAGCTACAGCAGAAGCACGTAATAGTTCAGCTAAAGAATCCGTAGTAGTTTGACCCGGAGTTGAAACATGATCCTCCCAAAATTTTAAAAGTTTATTCATCTGATTATTGTAAAATTGTGTAGGAGTAACTGTTTTTCTTTGTGTTCCTCCGTTAGGAAGATTAACTACAACCTCCATAGGAGTAGTTCCTCTAGGTGGAGTTTGTACACTATTCCACAAAGTTTTTAATTCTTTATTCTGTTCAAAAGTTAACTTATTAAGATTATATTTAGTATTCTTTCCCATTTGGTTTTTAACGTAAGAATTATCATAATTTAAATTTAACGCATCTACTAAAACCATATTAGTATTACTAGATACTTGTAATGTATCTTCACGCCATCTTGTAAATTTATTACTCCCATCTACTAAAAGATTGTTTGGTTGTGAAGGAACAGTAGACAAATTGGATTGTGCAGGAGGAGGAGAGGCTATTGGTGTTCTGTTTAACAAACGTTCTCTAATGTCTCCAACTGCTTCTTCGGAATTAGAAGGTGTCTGTACTCCTTTTGCTATATTTGGAAATAGACCGTAAAGTGTTGATGCCTCAAACGTTGAGACTGTTCCTCCATCAGTTGTGGCTAAATTTTTACTTGCTATTGAATCTATCATTTTTCTTAATGTTGTTTGTGCAGTTACGTTTCCTCGTAATTTCTCTAGTACATGCTTATTCTGTCCTAGTTGAAAATCAATATTTTTTAAAACTTCCAAGTCAATTTCATATGTTTGTATTGATGTATCAGGTGTTACTGAATTAGCCATATAGATACCTAGTGCTGGTTTTGCTTGATTACCAAAAAAAGAAGATTGTTCAAAATGATTTTTACTAATTTGTAAATGTTCGCCAAAACCTTGCTTACCGTCTGTACCCCAACCAAAGTGACCAGTTAAGAGTACATTTCCTGCATCTTTTGCTTGATCTTGAAAACCCTTTTTGTATGCAGTAACGTAATTTTTATCGCTTAATTTGAATATTTTTCTTAGACCACCTCTTTCTACAACGTATTTATGGTCAGAATTATTTGGATTAATTAACATATCTACGAAGTTAGCTTCATGGGGATTTTTAGATATTATTCCACGTTGGGCTTGATACATAAGCTTTGTTATGTGGCCCACTTGTCCAAAATTTGATTTTCCTTTTATAAAATCGTCAAGAGCTAGTTTGACACTTTCAGAAGTTTTACCTCTCTTAAAATCACGAGAAGCAGTTTTTCTTGATAGAATATCTGAAGCTTTCACGCCTAACGTTCTTAACATCTCTTCATGGCTTGGACTCCACTTTCTATCACCTTTAAGATAATGGTCTATTGAATAATTAGCTAAAAGTTTTTTATAGCTTTCTTCTTGACTCTTTTTAAGTTCTGCGGCAGCTTTAGCTCTTGCTAATTTCTTTTCATCTTGTATCACTTGCCATCTAGGAACAAATCCTGCCATTAAACCTCTTGGTAATCCTAAAAAAGCCATTATACTCGCTCCTCATCCATCATTATATCTTGCGGTGGTTGCTCTATAAATCCAGCAGGTTCTTCTGCGTTTCTATTTATAAATCCTTGTTCTACGTTCATATCTATCTCTTCAGGCATACCTTCATCTATGCTATCGAACATCATACTATCTTGATCATCATCCCCTTCTTCTTCAGGAATCTCTTCTTCTGTACCCCCCATTCTATCCACTAAATCTTCAACCATATTAAAAGATATCGGAAGGGGAGCAGGAGTATTTAAAACTTTAACATCTTTAACTCCTGCATCATTCGCTATTCCCATAACAGCTAACACAAGAACAGGTTTCATTAACTCTGCCATATCTGGTGTTATCATTCCATCAGAAAAAGCTTTCATAACTATTCCTGAAGAAATAGTCTCAGCAGATAAACCAGTTTCTAAAAGGCGTAATAAACTTTCTTTTTGTATTGGTTTGTGCATACTTTCTAATACACCTCCCAAAGCATTTTCTACAGAAGAAGTCCTAGGCGGTCTTTCATAAGGTGCTTGACCGGGTGTAGCTGTTAAAGATTGACCGGGAATAGCTCTTGAAAAAGGGTCTATCTTATATCGTGATGGATCAATAGCCATTGTGTTTTATCCTATACTTGTTGGTTTTATTGTAGTATCTTCTTTATCTTCATCTACTGATTGATCGCCTAGATCAAATTTATTTATAATGTTAGAAGTAGCTAAATTACGAGCATAACCGTCTATACCTTTAGATTCTTGATACTTTTGGTTGTCAGTTATTACATTATCCATAGTATATCTTAAATTTTTTTCATTAAATATATTATATTTTTCACTAACTTTAGCTACACCTACGTAGAAATCTTCTTGTTGTTGTTGTAGTTTATTTTTAGGTCGAGTAGCAGCCATTGCTTTACCGTGTGTTTTGATTATTCTTTTAAAAGCAAAAGCATGTCTTTTTTCTTTAGCCCTATGTTTTCTTTCTTTCTCAAGGAGGGCTTTAGTCCTAGCTTCAGCATCATCACTTTTACCATGCTCTAAAACTTTTTTTCCTACAGTTATTAAAAAATCTAACATTAATACCTCCTTTAATTAGTCAACCAATCCACACCAACATCTAATACAGAATCTATAAAATCTGCTAGTAAAGCTCCTGAAGCTTTCGTGTCTTCAAAGTCTATTTCTTTATCAAACATTTCTCTAGCAAATTGATTAGCAATACTAGTAAGAGTTAACTGCAATGCTCTAGATTCATCATTTTCTCCAGCAGTAAAAGCCATGTTAGCTTCGTCACGATATTGTTGCCATAATTGGTTTTGTGCAGCCAAAGTAATACCTAAAAATGCTGCAGCATTAGCTTGATTAGCGGCATTTTCTCCTTGATTATTTATGGTGTTTATATTTCTTCTCCAAAGTGCGTTAGATTGATCCACAAGTAACTGCATATTTGCGTTAAATTTATCTCTAGCATCTTGTAACTTTGCTTCATATTTAGTCATAGAATTTTCTTGGTCAACATTAAACTGCTCTTGAGCAGCAGTACGATTATCATTAGCCATTGCAATTTGACTGTCAATTTCATCGTAAAATTGATTTGCATCATTTTCTGATTTAACGTTAAGTTGAACAGCTAAATTAGCAGCAGCTTGATCGCTAGTAAGTGCATCTTGTTTAGCTTTGTATGTTAAATTATTAGCTATTTGTTCGTTATCTAGATTTTTCAAATCCATTTGAAGAAATGCATCAGCGTTATGTTTTGCTGCTTTCATTCTATTATCTAAATTTTTTATATCTAAATTAGAAGTAATAGTCGCATTATGTAATGCTGTTTTTTGTTCGTTATCTAGATTTTTTAACTGAATTGTAGAATACCGTTGTGCATCTGCTTCAGCAATAGGGATAGCACTCTCCATTAAAGCTTGCACCATTGCTGCAGAAGCCATAGAAGAACCTCCTAATCCCCTTTGATTCATTATGGCTTTTACACGCCTTATATTAGAAGAGGCCCATGCTGGCATTTCAGCAGAACCATCAAGTGCGTTCATTATTGAACTAAGTTGATATTGCGCTGTAGCTTCTTGAGCTAATTCTTGTGTTTTAACTTGTGCTAAAGTACCATCTTGAAGTCTTTCTTCAGCAGACCTATCATCTATAACTGTTGCGGCATCTATTTTATTATCAGAATCAATAGTACCTACTGCTGCTGCCGCTGCACCTGTCGAACCTGATATTCGTTCTACATCATCTTCATCAATTTGTGCTAAAGTTGATCTAGTAACGTCATCTGTTTGAGGAGCATCCCCTGCTTTTTTAACGTCTAGAGAAAGGTCTTCATCAGATAATAATTTACTATCTGTATCTAACATTTCTTCGTCTTGTTCTTCTAAATCCGTCCATTCTCGCTCACCAGATCCAAGACTAGGTGTAAAACCTGCGTCAATTTCATCTTGACTTACGCCAAGATCAACTTTACCTGTAGCTTGTTCACCTACGGCTGTCTTAATAGGATCATTACGTTCATCTACAGTAAGAGGTTTAGAAGGGGTTTCTTCAGGAGGCACATCGTCGTCTTCCCCTATAGGAATATCTATGTCTGGTAGTTCACTCATATTACTTCACCTTCCTAATGATCTATCACTTCAACTGGATATTTCTTTCCGTCAATAGTTTTAAGTCGCAGTTTGCCATGTTTACACACCCATCTCTCTTTTCCACGTTGCGGTGGATCGGTACGCTCTATTGTGCGTTTCATGCGTAGACAATCGGAGAGACTGTCCTTTGGTGTAAATTCTAAAAGTTGACCTGCTGTAGTGTACAGGTACAACACAAATCCTACAAATGTTTCCATTATTTTCCATTATGTGCTTCAAGGTTACGGGCCTGATCTTTTAACTCGTCTATGTTAGCTTGAGCTTTCTCCATGTCTTTCTGCAACCTGTTAATGTTGACTTTGTTGTGGAGCATGTCATTCACTTTAGCAGTAAGAGCTTCCAGTTGTCCACTCATATGCTCTATTAACATAAACGCCTCTTTCTCTGTAGAGGATTGTGGTGTGTTAATTCTAAACTCACTATTCTTTTCTAAGTCAGAAGCCATAAGCTGTATTTTGGTTTCTAATTTATTAAGTCTTTCAACTACACCAAAGTACGCCCAAGTTCCTATTGCTACTGCTGCTATTATCGATAGCAAATTACGTATTGGCATAGCTACAGAAGTATCAGAATTTACTTCAGCCATCTAACAACTCGGTCCAGTACATTTGTTTGCTACAACTATCCATGCTATGATACCAAAGAAAGCAAACACAATCATTAACTTTCCAAACTCTTTAAGCCAGTAATATACTTTATCCCATTTAGCATCTGACTCTATCTGACGTTTCTTTGCAACTTCCTTTGCTTTCTTTTGACTTTCTTCTTTAGCTTTTAATCTTTTATCTCGTTCTTCTACTATTGTGTCCCACGTACCCATTCCCCACTTTCTATCTATTTCTCTGGCTAATCCCTTGATTGCCAGATCATTCTGTTTCTGCGCTAGAACGTCATTGGCTACTGCACTTATAGCCGTATCGTCATCATATCCTTCGTCGCCAGCACGTATCTTAAGAACTTGCTGCATACGGGTAGAGGGTTGTGTAGGCTTTTTGTTACTTTTCTTATTTTCCTCATGTGCGTCTTGATGACCAAATAAATTATCCAGAGAGTGTGTTAAATCCTTTATATCAACACAGGTTTCTGCTACCTTCTTACAAGCGGCTATACTTAACGCTATTGTTGCAGGGTCCATATTGTTTTCTCTTTCTCATCTCAGATGTTAAAGCTCTCCTTATGCTCCTTAACGCTTGAAGTGCTTTTGTGTGTCCTTCTTTTGTGTTAGAGTAATGTATTTTACCGACACGAATTATCTTGCTCTGTTATTCAATGCAAATGGCGTTTCAGCAAATGCTAGATAAAGATAAGTTGCAGAAGCGTTGTAGCCACCGTTAGTAGTACGCAACTTGAATCCGTTAGAAGTAAAATCTAC
>CEUX01007502.1_pt1 | contig 11889 bp, 3 predicted proteins | sample 531361 | NCBI WGS metagenome assembly CEUX01 (sample SAMEA2622736, study PRJEB7988) | marine metagenome | isolation source: saline water (ENVO:00002010), including
GACTTTTCTAGCAGCTCTTGGATCTTTGGTGAAAAATTTACGTTTAAGTTTGAACCTCCAAAACTCATGCCGTACAGTAAGACCGCTACGGACAATACTTTTATCGGTGCTCGTACTGGTCGCCTTCAGTTACGATATGTCGATGTTTACTACAATGATGCAAGATACTTTACCGTAGACGTTACTCCTAAATTCAGGACAACAAGTACTTATGAATTTGATCGTAGAGATCCATTAAACGCTAATATTGTTGTAGGTACTGTCTCTGACTTTGATGAGGCTAAATTCAGATCATACGTACAAAGTAAGAATGATCAAGTTACGATAGAAGTAGTAAACGACAGTATGGATCAAGCTAAGTTCATTGCTTTAGAATGGACTGGCCTCTATTACGATGTAGCGAGGAAGTATCAGTAATGAGTTTTTCTATGTCAAGCCTTTTCACCCCATCAGCAGGTGGTTGGTTGAATTTTGGTATGAATATATGGTCAGCAGGTGAGAAGAGAGCAGGTCAATATAAAGCAGCTTGGAATAAATGGGAAGCAGACTCAGCTAGAGCTTTGAGACAAGCAGTACATACTAATAAACAAAACTTTAGAGCACATCAGGTTGATATGACTAACTGGTTAGCTAAATCTAAACACGTAAGTCAGCTCAGGCAGTATGAAAATCAACTAGCAACAGATAGAGCACAATTAAAAACTGAGACTTCTATAAACGCTACAAAAGCTTTAGGTAGAAAATATGCTGACTTAAACGCTAGATATTATGAGGAAGAAGCCTCTGACACTATTCAGTTAGAAACAATAAGAAACAAAATTATATCCGAAGGTATTAAAAAATCAGGTGTAGCTAGTGGTCGAGTAGGTAGATCAGTTGAGAATATTAGTAATACCTATAACCAACAATGGCTTGGTAATGCAAGTAATAGACAGATTACACGTAAGTTCCGTATAGGAGATAAGATGTCAGCCTTTGAAGCAGCTAACGCTGATGCTTTGAATAAGTCTAATTCTGTAACTCTTTATAACCCAAGACCTTACGCTGATCCTGTTCAGCCATTAACACCTCTAGAAGCTGAATTACATCTACCTAGTAAACCTCAAGTAAAATCAGGTTTAGGTCTACTAGATTACGCTGGAGCAGCTATGAGTGCCTATAACAACTATATGTCTAACAAACCTCCTGGTGTAGGGAATAACTCAGGATCATCGTCTGTAAATCAAAGTGATGCAGCAGCTTGGGCTGAAGATCATGGACGTTCTATAGAGGACGCAAACACCATATTAAGTGGTGGCTCAATTGAAACCGTAATTGATTAAACAATGACTAATTCTTTTGGTATAACACCACAGCGTCAACTTAGAGACACCTACGTTCAACCTGAACAAAAACAGAGAGCTGCTCCTGCAACTCCTGAGTTGACTCCTCAACGTAGAGGTGGTGAATTATTAGATTACAATCAATACACACCTGATCTACGTATTGAACAGAGAATAAATTCAATAGAACAGTTTGTAGATTCAGCTAAAGCTGTTACTAATACAGCAGTTAAACAAGAATCAACAAGACAAGCTGCTTTAGCTGAAGCTGCTTTTGATAAGATGGCTCAGACTGAAATAGACAGTCTGGAAATAGGTGAAATAGCTAGAGCTTTAAGAAAGAAAGGACATAATAAATTAGCTGATGATGTTGTAGTAAGTAACCCTTGGTTTAACTACCAATGGCAAACCAGTAGAGCTGAGAGAGCTGCTCAAAATACAGCTTTTAATGTCTCAGATTGGGTAAACAATAATATAGATGATCTAAAACAGATTGAAGATCCATCTGAAGTTACTAGACGTATTAACGAACAGAGTCAAAATTACTTACAAAAGAATTTCCCTGGAATGTCTCCACAGCTATACACTGCTGTAGTAAGTCCTGTCTTAGCTGAAGTTGAACCTAAGCTAGGTCAAACTGTAAGAGATGAACATAGAACATGGAAGTTAAACTTTTTAACTCAATCTGCTCTTGAGAAATATAACAAAGCTGTAAGTTTATGGGTTAAAAGTCAAACAGAGAATCCTAATAACCCAAAAGCTAAGGCAGCAGCTAACACCTTACTAGCTGATACTATTACACTTATAGATCTTAATACCAATCAAAAAGGTTTATCTTTCGATCAAATTAATGAAAAGATTAGATCACCTTTCTATAAAGAATTTCCAGTTAATATAGTTGAGCCTGAACAAGGTGTAAGTGATATAGCTGATAGAGGTTTATTTAGAGAGTTTATGAAGGCCATAGATATAGATCTTCCTGGTCAGAAAGGTAAGAAAGTATTAGATCAAAGAGATCCTGAAACCAATGAAACATTCAGATGGCTTATCCAACAAGCTCATGCTAATGCTAGAGACTTAGAAGGTAAACGAGAACAATCAGAGCAAAACAGAGTTAATTTGGCTAATAAGAATTTTACAGAACTCTTTGAAATGAATCAAAGAATTAAAACTCAAGGTTTACCACAGGGTCAAGCTCAAGAGGATGTAAAAAGAGCGTTCTTAAAATCAATTTATGAAGCACAAAACGCAGCTAAAAAAGGCGATAAAGCAAGCTCTACAGTTAAAATGTTTGTAATAGATGAAAATGGTTCTTTAGCAGAAGAAGATGTAGAAGTACCTCCATTTTTAGATTTATGGAAGTTAAACGATATAACTGAAAAAGGTGGCTTTCCTATTGATCCACAAGAATTTGAAGATGATAAACAAGCTTTATTAGTATTAGTAGAAAAAAACCCTACAGGAGAATTTCCAGACATATATGAAAAGTATGAAGCTGGTAGTGAAGAATGGAAAGCTTTAAAGAAAGTTCAAGCAAATGCTATTAAAAACTGGACAAAGAAAGATTGGAACGCTGAAGTAAAAATGGTAGAAAACAAAGCTTCTGCAATAGCTGAACGGCTTAATTTAAACCATAAGAATACTAATGCAAAGACTTTTGGAGGGGGTCAAACTAAAAAAGTTGAAAAGCAATATAGCAACGCTTTAAAATGGCAGAAAATAGAAGCTGTAGAGTTAGCACAACGTTATACCAGAAAGAGGATTTCTGAAGTAGATTCTGAGGTTTTAAATGACCCTGCTAAAAGAGAAGCTTTCTTTGCTGGAATAGAGACAGACTTACAAAATCACATGGAGGGTGATTCTTTATTCACTGATCCTACTCAGTTCCTTAAGAATAGAGAAAGACAAAGTGAAGATACTTTATACGTTTACGATAAGAATGAACATGGAAATGTTATTGGAGATGTAAGTCGTGTTTTAGATAACTCAACATTTTTAAGAGTTAATGCTCCTTTAATCAATAAAAATTTATTAGTAAATTACTACAAAGAGGAACCTATGATTGGTTCTGATTCAGCTAGGGATGTTTTAAATGGTCTTGTAAACCCCTCTGCACAGTTCACACCAGCAAGTTTAAACGATTTAAAAGCTGGTTTTGAATTAGCTAATGCTTTAAAACCTGGAACATCTGTAGAAGAGTTTTTAACAGGACAATTTGGTAAAAATGTTTATGCAGTTGAAAACTTCCAAGCAGATAAATATCAAGCTAAACTGAATGAACTTAGAAATAGATTACAGACTACAACTATTAATAGAGCTTCAAAAGTTAAACTACATAACAGTAAAACACCTACAGGAGCTATTTCAGGATCAGGATCAGGACTTAGTTTTCATATCGAACACAATACAAATGGAGCTAAAAAGATACAGGAAATAACAGCTCCTATAAGAATGCAGATTAGAAGTATTGAATACGATGAGGGTGGTTTAGGTAATTATTCCTTAGCTATAGCCTTACAAGACTATAGAGGTATCAAAAAAGGAGACGTTATTAAACTTGCTCACGCTAGAAATTTCGTAGGAAAACCAGGAACAATCTTGTCAGCAGGACAGACTTGGGGGTATCAACATAGAGAAAGAGATTATGATAAAGATGTTGACGGTGGGACAGGTTTCCATTTATATCTTGAGATACAAAGGAATGGACTTAACTTACCTACTTCAGATTTAACTAAAATCTACAACGATCTACTTAGCCACAGACTTTCCCCCTAATGCCTTATATAATCACTGAAGACGGCTCCATTAAGTATGGAGACACAATAGAAGAAGCTAAAGAAGAATGGGGTGAAAGTGCAGCTCCAGAAGCTCGTCAAAGAGATGAATATAAAGAAACACCAACTACAACTCAAGAACCTGAACAAGAAGAAGATAAAGAAAAGACTGCAATGTTTGAGAAAGGTCCATTAGCTTGGGCTGAAGAAACATTAGTTACTGCAGGATCTTTTATAACTCATCTACCTGAGACATTAACTGCTGGTACTCAGAAATTAGCTCAAAGTATGGACCCTGATTTCTGGGAACCCATTACAGATCGAATTGTTGGAGATCCATTTGGTCCTCCTATGTCATCTTACGTACATGACATTCAAGCTAGAAAACTAGGCTTTCTTAAGGAAGATGGTTCACCAGATATAGAAGCTTATTTAGAACATAGACGTAAAGAAATTACTCCAAGAAATAAGGCATTAGCAAGATTAAATCTAATGGCTCCAGATGCAGAGGGTCAGTACCATAAATTTGGTATTTCTGAAGATATACCTGTATTAGGAGCTTTTAGTGATGAAGGTGCCATACATAAAGCATTCCAACCTGAAACAAAAATAGGTGAAGATATTTCAGACTTAGGGCAGTTAATAGTTCTTAGTACCTTAATGCCTGATATGTCAGCAGCTTTTGGTTATGCAAAATTTGCTCCTAGTGTTGCCCCAGGAATAAAGCTTCTAGCTAAAAAAGGTCCAGCTAAGAAAATACTTTTACCAACTGCTATAAGACTAGCTAAACGTATTGGTGTAGCTTTACCTCAAGATCTTTTAGAAGAACTAGCTTTCTTTGCTGATCCAGAAGTTGATGCAGATATACAAGCAAGACTTGATGAGATTTTAAAAATAGATAATGCTGACGCTCAGACTGCTGCTATTAACTTAGTTTTAGCTGATAGCCCTAGTGAAGCTGAGTATTGGATGGAATATGGAGCTAACGCTGTTAAAGGTATGCAAGGAGCTGTAATCTTTCGTGGTCTTTTAGGTGGTTTAAATAATGTAAGAAGGTTAAAGAAGTTTAAAGGCGAATTAAGTGAAGAAGTTATTGAAGAAGCCTTTCAGAAGCCTATAGAAGACGTAACTAAGAAAGTAGATGAAGTAGTACAGAATAGCGTTCAAGACGAATTAAACGATGTTTCTTACGAGTTAAACACAACATTTAATAACTCATATCAAGACGCACTTCCAGGTTTAAATCAAGTAGCTGAAGGATTAGCTCAAGCTGATGATGCTATTACAAAATCTGCTGATGAACTTGATTTAGCAACTAAAGAAGCTGATGAGATTACTGGAAGGAAAAGTACTACTGAACTACAAAGAATAACTAAAAACTTAAATGCAAGAACTAAGTCTCTTAAAGAATTACAAACTGCAAGTAATAAAGCTAGGAAACTTTTTAAAGCTGACTTAATTAAAAAGTATCAAGCTGAAGGTTTATCAAAAGCTAAGGCTACACGTTTAGCTGAAGCTGAGACTGCTGTTTACGATAAGAACGTAGGTGTAGGTAAAGGTGTAACTCTATTTAAACCTAGTCGATCAGTCGTTAATAAGATTACGAAGTATCAAGAAGAAAGTGCTAAGTTTTCAGGTCAATTAGAAGAGTTACAATATCAAGCTCCTATTGATGAAGAACTTTTAAAAGGTCCAAGAGAAAGAGGAGGTTTAGCTGCAGCTCAGGTCTTATCTCTTAGAGCTGCTAGACAATCTGGTGTTAATAACCTTATTCAACAGATTGATCCTTTAATGGAGCAGTTGAAAAACATAAGTATCCAAAGGAATGAATTAGGTATTGATCCATCTGAAGATATTGTTTATCAGTCTTTTAAACGTCTTGAAGGCTTATACGATAACTACAAAGCTTTAGGTGGAGGTAAAAGAGCTGCAGGTGCTGATATAGATCCAAGCTTAGAAGTTACAAGAGAAGCTTTAGAAAGAAAGCTATTAAATGGTATTAGACAAGAGTTTACCAACTTACAAGACTTAGGTTCAGTAGGTGGTGTTGATTTAGATCCACGTATGCTTAAAGCTGCTGCTGAAGCTACAGATCAGAAAGTACCAGAGATATTTGATGAAGATGCTGTAGTAAAGGAAACAGGTAAAGGTGAACTTGATTTAGGAGACCAACCTTTAAGACAAGCTCCAGATGTTCCTCGTCCTTTAAAACCTAGAGTTAATAAAGCTGGTGACTTAGAAGTAATAGCAGATGGTGTACCAACACCAGTTGATAAACAGACACCTATTGCAAAACTTTTACGCATGGCTCCTAAAGGAGAGCAAGCAAAAATAGCTTTTGAAAGACTTGATGAAGCAATAAAGAAACTAGAAAAAGGTATGAATATACCTATGGAAGAGAGAACAGTTATTAATACAGTTGGTGATTTAGTTAATCTTTTAAATGTAGGAAGAGTTGCAGGTGAAGAGGCAGTTCAAAAAGCTTTAAGGGATTTAGATACCTCTATTAAATTCTTAGCTGAAGTTAGACCTATTGCTGAAGATGCAGCTAGACGTTTAGACGCTGCTGGTAGAAAAACAGCAGGACAAATAGGTGAAGCTGCTAAAGCTCTACCAGGAAAAATACAGGATGCTACTAAAGATGTAGGAGATAGGGGTATAAAAGCTTTTGAAGATGATATGAGGCGTGTTGATCCTGATAAAGCAGATGCAAAGTTAGGACCAGAAAAAGTAGAAGATCCTTGGTATGAGGATACAGATCAGATACCTCTTAAGACTAATGAAAAAGGAGATATAACTACTGATCCTGACGCTACTACTAAGACAGGTGTTACAGAAGAAGCACCAATGAATAAGGCGGCAATGTTACGTCAAGCAGAAGTAATGCTTGGACATAACAACCCTTATGAAGACTTTAGTAAAATCACTGATGAAGCTGACCAAATTGTTGAAGCTTCTGGTTCTTTACTAACAAGAGAAGCCTTAGATGAATATCTAAATAAGCAAGCTGTAATGGAAATATTAGAAACAGATGCAGCACGTAAAGGTAAGAAACTTCCTTATAACTGGAGCAGATTAGCTACAAAGAATTTAAAAAGAGCCTTTAGTCCTTTAGATACTCACACTGAAAGACACGCTGCTCTTTACGAAGCCTTAAAAGATTTCAGTGGTAAACCTGGGTCTGTGATGCCTAGAGTATGGAGAAAAGTTTTCAAATATGCAGATGATTTAGCAGGAGCAGAAAATGGTTTTAATGATATTGAACAGTTATTAAGTATAAGAAGAATTAGGCGTGGTAGGTCTATGCAGGGTGTAGAGGAGGCAATGGTAGAAACAGGAGCCGTTGTTCTTGATATAGCTGTTACAGGTGAGAGATTATATGATGCTGTATCTAAATTAAAAGGTTCAGCCTTATCACCCCATGAAACTCAAATATTAAAGCTATACGCAGCTCAAGAAGGTCTAAAACTATATCAAGCTATTGCTGACTTTATGAAGCTAAGGTCATTAGCAGGTACATTTTTAGGTAGTTTACGTAAAACCAATAATGATTTCTTAGCTAAACGCTTTATGAAATATAGAGCTAAGTATAAAAATGTTAAAAATAAGCAAGATTTATTAGAAACACAAAAAACTATTGATGATGAAATAGATAAGTTTACCGAATCCTTAGTAGACGAATTTGGTAAGAAAGCGGCTCAAGAAGCTATAGATGAGATACCAAACTATATCGGTTTAGAATCTAACGCTAGAACTGTTGAGAGCATACTTAAGAAATTTACAGATCCAAATCTAACTCCTACTGAATCAGATGAAGCTATCTTCAGTAAGATAATCAGCCAATTAACTGTAGCTGGTTTAAACCCAACTAATCTTGGATCTTTATCTATTAAAGGCGATGACATCCTTTATACCCAAATGATCTCTCAAGGTCTTTCTAGCCCTAAGACGCAGCTAGGTTTTCCAGTCCAAACCAGTATTTATATGGGCTTTAACTGGATTAATGATGCTCTTACTGGAAAGATAAATGCTGTACTAGAAAATATAGGTTGGAGAGACCCAGAAGCTGCAAAAGAGGCTGTAAGGATTAGTGAAATAACAAGAGAAATGCAAAGTACTCTTAGTGAGACTTATGCAGAAACTTTAGGATGGATAAGAGACACAAAAGCTATGGGTAGAAGCATTATTACAGATGCGACTTCCTCTATTGAAGATATAGGTAAATTTAGTCAAAGTCCTAGAACAAGAGATCCATTAAGAGAACAACAAAAACTAGATTTCTTAAATGAAAATAGTGGTCCAGTAAAATTACCTCAGAGAGGACTTGGTAGAGCAATTACAGAAAAATGGAATGCTCTCGCTAAAAAGAAAAATTGGGATGCACAACTTACTGATGAAAGTGCAGGTGGAATAAAAGGTAAGGTCATGCTTCATCTTATGGAGTTACACGATCAATTCTATTTAGGTGATGCTCATAAGCATTTAGGAAACCAATCAATTGCTGGTAAATTTTCAAAATTTATGTATGACAATGTAAGTCCTCAAGGTTTAATAGATAAGCAATTACCTAAACTTACAAACGGTTCATTTACTCCTCATCAATCTAAATTTACTGGTGGAGAAAGGGTAGGAGGTACTTTACCTTTAACTCTTTCTGAAACCAGTACTGAAGTTATAGGTGGTATCTACGGATCAGCTTTTGCTAAGGCTAAAGCAAGGTTACAAGTTTTAGGCATTAGGGATGATGCTGGTAGACAAATGTATAAGAGAGGTACAGAAGAATTTAATAGCAAGGTTAATGAAATCTATTACAACGAAATGCTTTCCCCTGTGCAAGCTGGTATAGGAGATAAAGTAGAACAAATTGCTTATGCGTTAAACGATAGAGAAGCTATAGATCTAGCTCTTAGCTTTGATATGATGATGAATCCTGGTGATGATATAACAGGTAAAGTTAGTAAGGGTTTACAGGATTTAGGTAGAGATAAACAGTTAAAACTATTCAAAGCTGTAATGACTCCTTACGTAAGAGCACCTATTAACGCAGCTAAATTCCATTTCTATTATTCCACTCCATTTTTAGGTATGCCTGTCCCTAATGGGGCTGTATTTGAAGCAGGTGTAGCTTTTAAACGCTTATTAAATGGTCAAGCTAAGAAAAGCAAAGAGTTTGCAAAATTAAGGGATACTACAGCAGCATTAAAGAAAAAACTAGATAAAACACCTACTAATGAAGAAATAGCTGAATATATGGGAGTGACTTTAGAGCACGTTGAAGATTTAGCTAAAGGGGATCACATGGGAACCAGAATAGCTACATTTGAGAGTCAACTTTTCCATAAAGATCCATTAATAAGGGCTAGAGCTAAATCAGCAATAACTCAATCTACTTTATTTATGGGAGCTGTATTAGGACTTGCACTTGGTTCAGATATAGAAATTACGGGTGGACAACAAACTAGCTATAGGGAGGCTCAATCAGCTAACGTACCTCCTTATTCCATAAAGATAATGGGTCAATGGATTCCTTATCGTTGGACACCTTTCCTTGGTGAGACCTTAGCTTTTGCTGCTAACTATAGAGATTTCCAACGTAGTAATAGTCGTTTCCTTTCTGAGAAAGTTGTAGGCACAGCTATTGTTGCTTCAGCTCAGACCTTTATGGATGCACCTGCTGTTGCAGGGATAGATACTTTAATATCTGCAGCTAAAAATCCAGCTAAAGCAGAACAGTTAATTCTGCAGTTCTTTGAAAAAACAGGTGGTGTTAGATACTCCGCTTTAAGAGCTTGGGGTTTAAGAGCTGTTATAGATGCTTATGGCTCTAGACCTTTACTTAGTGGTGGTAGAGCTGGAATGGTTGGTAAAGGTAAAACTTATGAAGAGCTACTAGAAGAAGGCTACATAAAAGATGGAAAGGTAGTTGATGGTCAACTTGTTAATGAAGAAACAGGTTGGTGGGAACAGACTCATGATATGGCAGGTCAAGCCTTAGAAACAGGAAAATTACTAGCAAACTTTCCACTTAAATATGCACAATCTGTTACTAATAAAATGGGTCTTATGACCTTAGCTGAAACATTAGATCTATGGGCTGATGACGTTTTTGATGCTAATAAAGTTGTAAAAGGTGATTATAGACAAGCTCATTGGTATCAGCCAGGAGATATTACTTATACAAGTCCAAATCAGAAGAGTATTGCTCAAGAGTTCTTAGGTAGACATTGGCCTGTACCTGATACAAGAGATGAGGTTGATACTGAGATGTTCAGACACGCTATTAAACCTCCTACACAGGTATTCCGTAAATATGGCATAGTTGCTGATGAGATTATGGTTAATAGGTTTAGAAGATATATGGGTAGTGAATTTATGGTAAATGGTAAGACAACTAATGAATTATTTAGAGATTTAGTTACAGATAAAGTAGATGTAGATGGATTATTAAATGCTAAGTATAGTGATTTAGTAGACAACGATGAGAACTCTTTAACAATCGAAGGAGAAGCTGTATTACCGTTTAAAATAGGAGGAGGAGAGGAAACACAAGCTATAGAAGAGCTTTATACAAAAAGAGATGCTTTAATGGATTTAAGGGCTGATATTATTAAAGCAGCAGTACTTAACTTCTTACGAGGTTACTCTGAACAGGATGATGGAAACGGTAATATGATAAAGATACCACTACAACATCCAGCACCACAAGATGCTCAGGAACAGTATCGAAGGTGGGAAAATGCTCATTTAGAAAGTCAGATTAATTAACACATGGCATACGCAAAAAGAACCTATACCCCAGGTTCATCGACAACTACCTTCGCTTTAACTACCTCTGGTGGTAGTCCTATTGGTTATATCCAAGAATCGGATATTACTGTAAAGGTAAATGGTACTACCTATACCAATGCAGCAAGTGGTACCAGTACATATCAAATATCAGGTAGCAGTACAATTGAGCAACCTAATGGTGGTAATGTTGTTTTAAATGCAGGTGTTACAGGGACAGTCATATTAGAAAGGGTAACAGCTATACAAGATGCAACTGTTGTTTATACGGCTGGTTCAACTCTTACGTCTACTGACCTTAATAACGCAGATAACCAGATTAGATTTGGTCTACAAGAGTTTGATGATAAATATGCAGCCCTAACTTCTGGTACAGGTGATCTAGATGATATTGGTGGTTTCCTTGGTAGTGGAGTTTCTTGGGTAAGTAACAACTCTAAAGCTCCTACTACAGGAGCTGTTGATAGCAGAGTAGATACCAAAGTAGCAACAGCTCTAACTGGAGATGTTGTAGCTACAGCCCCAGTAACTATTGCTGATAATAGTCCTTCTTCAGGGAAGATAACTATTGCTGTAGATGCAAAACTAACTGAGTTATCCACAATGGCTCAGGCTACAGCGAATGCTTTAGCTGACCTTACTCAATCAGAAGTTGAAATATTAGATGGAATAACTGCTACTACAGCAGAGATTAACTATGTCGATGGTGTTACTTCTAATGTCCAGACTCAGTTAGATGCAAAACAAGGATCAGCTACAGACTTAACAACACTTTCTAGCTGCCAAACTAACGCTGCTTCAGCTTTAGCAGCTTTAACTCAGGCTGAAGTTCAAATACTAGATGGAGCTACAGTATCTACTGGTGAACTAAATGTTTTAGATGGGATACCTAATACTCTTTCAGCTACAGAACTTGGATATGTAGATGGAGTTACTTCTTCTATTCAAACCCAGTTAAATGCTAAACAACCTTTAGATGCAGAGCTGACTGAGTTAGCAACCATGTC
>CEUX01086105.1_pt1 | contig 11865 bp, 27 predicted proteins | sample 531361 | NCBI WGS metagenome assembly CEUX01 (sample SAMEA2622736, study PRJEB7988) | marine metagenome | isolation source: saline water (ENVO:00002010), including
AAATAATATATTAGCATCTGTAGATGTAGTTAATGAATGCATCAAACATAATATTAAACTCGTGTTTACATCCTCTATGGCTGTTTACGGGGTCGGAAGGCCACCTTTCACCGAAGATATGCCCACGAACCCCATCGACCCCTACGGCATTGCAAAAAACGCCGTAGAGTGCGATATCAAGCAAGCAGCCGATCAATTCAATTTAATATATAATATTGTTCGTCCACATAATGTATTAGGTACGTATCAAAATATTTGGGATAAGTATAGGAATGTTATAGGTATTTTTATTCGCCGAACCTTGTCTGGCGAACCAATGCTTGTCTATGGCGACGGAAAACAAGTAAGAGCATTTTCTAATATCAAATATTATATGGAACCATTTGAAAAGTTAATTACATCAAATCAAACAGATAATGAAACTTTTAATATTGGCGCAGATAAATACTTTGAAATCGGTACTGTAGCCAACCTAGTTAAAGAAATTGCAAAAAAATATAACATTAGCGCCGAAATTGAATACAAAGAGCCTCGGCACGAAGTAAAATACGCTTATTGCGATCATACCAAGGCAAAAGAGATGTTAGAGTTCCAAGATGGAACCGTTTTGGAAGAGCTTATCACTGAAATGTTTGAGTGGGCGCTCAAAGAGCCGCCCAGAGAAATTAAAAGAATGGAATACGAAGTGAGAAAAAATATTTATTCTTATTGGATAGATTAATTTACCTATTTTACATATAACCCCCCCGGTATTTTTAGCCTTAAAGGTATTTGTATTCGGTTTTATATATTAAAATTTTAAAAAAACCCGGGGAGACATAAATTTACCTCCCCCCCCACCTGAAAGAATCGCCTTAGGTGTTTTTTTTCGAATAATCGCCTTAACCACCCCCCAAGGGTTGAACGTTTCGATTAACTCTTCGATTGTTTTATCGGAATTTTATACTAAAAACTTTTTACGCTTCAATCTCTTGCTGTTCTCGCTGTCGCTGTAGCTGTAGCAGTTGAGCGTAGTGTTCCTCTGTTGTTCCTCTGTTGTTTGCGTACTGCAATGCTTTGAACTTTAAGCAAGCACCGAAGTAGCTACGCTCTGTGGCAGCAGCAGCAAGGTTTGCTTCCGTGCTAGTAGGCACAGCGTTCTGGACGTAACCGGCTTGTAGGTATGGCGATGCGTTACGCATTTTATTCTGATTGTATTCCGTTTGATTCATAGGTTAAGTGTTATATGTTTTTATCCTAGCTTTATCTCTGACGTTTTCGATAGCATTCCTCTTTTGAGAAGCTCTATCTTTTCCGCTTGGACTTTTACTTTCTTTTCTAAAGCAAGCAGTCTGATGATTCCTTTGTTCTTTGGGTCGTCAGCGATTGCGCCCAATACAGCAATCCTTCTGTTGTAGTTATCAAGTGTAGCTTTCATGTCAGTCTTTTACTAAAGTGTTATCATTAAATACTTTGTGATCCTCTAGGTAATCTTCTACCTCGTCTTTGGTAGCGTAAAGCACATCGTCAAAAGGTATAATGTCTGTTTGACCATTGCTGATTAAAGTACCATCTGGACGTTCTAACCAAACGCCTTGGCAAGAGAACCTAGCAACGGCTCTTACTTCTTCCATAGTTCCTGCATAAACGTATATGCAGCCGAGTTTAATATCTTTAGCTTTCCAGCTTGGGTTTATATCTTTCATTTTCATAAGTAAATTCTAGCACAGAGGGTTGGACATTTACGGTCTAACCGATTATCTTTTTCTTATCCAAGGAAAAAGATTTGATGCACAAGGACAAAGCCTAGAGCGATGCTTGCGCCAACGCTTGCTGCAATGATCCACTCGCAATACTGAATCTGTTTCTTGTGTCGGTTGATCTCAGCTTGCATATAGAGTTTTTGTTGCTCTTGCTTGTAGCTTGTCCAGTTAGCGATCTTGATGTTTTTCATTTTGTTATTCATTTGCTGTTTGTCTCTCACTTTCAATAGATATAAGGTAACATAAAAAAACCGTTTTGTCAACCCCTTTTTTAAGTTTTTTTTCATAAAAAAAATAAAAATAAAACTCATAATAACACTGTTTTTGTGGACTTTGGCACGATTCTGGTGGGCGGATTGAGACTGAATCTCAATAAGAAAGCTACGCATAAGTGTGATACATAAAGCTAGTATAAAACACACGCATAAACGTAGCATAAACGCACGCATAAACGTATGCATTGACGCACGCAAAAGGCCGCCATGAAAGGCGGCTTGCAAACTAACATTTAAATGCGGCTAGTTGTTAGTTGTCATTCTCTTGAGATATTCTTTTGATCTCATCGACTAACTTTTCGTTGTCATAGAGTTGTGATCTTATGATGGCAGCTAAACCTTGAAGAATAACAAACTCTTCTTTGTCTGCTTCTACTAGGCCAGCGTCAGGCCTTTGGTTGGTATACAACCAAGTTTGTTTTGTTTTATCGTTTTGTATGATTAAGAGATCTGAGTTCATCGTAGTTTATAGAATTTGTGATTACCAATAGTTTTTACAGGCTTGTTTCCTTTAGTCCAATAGTTGTGAGTCTTTAACGTACAGTAGTGATCAGCGTTGTTTATATAGTTTAAGTCTAATCTGTTTATGTTGATGGCAAGCATCTTGGCATAACGCACTAGCTCGGTGTCTGTCTGCATGAGCCGCTTTACATTAGCTCGATTGATGTCATCCCATTTAGCACGTTTGTGCTGTGTCCAATAGTCGAACTGACTAGGCTGCAAACAAACCTTTGCTGCTGTGTTAGGATAGCTCTTTAGCTCAACACGGCGTTTTACTATACAAGCGATTGCATACATACCAGCTTTCCCGTCTCCTCTAGCTTCACCAAGGAGAGTTTGAGCGATTACGTTTTGTTCGCTTGTTAATTCTTGCCCAAATAAGCAAAAGGGCAAAAGTGTTATAATTAAAAGGGCTTTCATTACATTACCCTTAAATCAAAAGAGTCAGAGTTGTTTGTTTTTACTTCTTCCCAAACTGGAAAGCTTCTTCCTTTGTGGTAATCCCAAGCGGGAGACATAACGCTAACCGGCTTCGTGCCAGTTTGCACCTTTAACTTGCCGATAGTGTAGCCTTCCCAGCCACGTTTTTGTTGGTTCCAGTAGTAATCTACTGCGCCTTGCTTGGCTTCCTCGAAAGTAAGAGTGCCAACCTTGGCGGGAGTGCTAAAGTGAGCGCAAACCTTTTCAGTTGCGTAGTGTTTGGCGTTCTCCTTAATCTGGGTTGCGTGGAGTTCGATAATGTAGTTTTTTTCTTCGATCTTTTTCATATGTAGAGTTTAATAGTTAATTGGTTAAAAGTCAAACTTAATCGTTGTTAATATCGTCTTTTCCGAGTTCCCGCCTTGCGTCTCGCTTCATACTCCAAAAAGCGTTTTTATCGCTTGGTGAACCTGAAACAATAATGAATCGACCATTCTGCAAATATGCTTTAATGTGTCCACTCTTACAAACTTCGGTTTCGGTGATAGTGATGCCGTGGCGAGCCATGGCCTTCTTGAGTTCTTTTGCTCGTTTCTTCATTTTCGTTTTCTCTTTCGTTTGGGTTTAGTCTATGTCTCTCCAAGTCTCGCCCTCATCATAGGAAATCAAATCCAAGGCGGGAATGGTGATTGCTTCGTTGCCGTCCATGTCGAAACTGTGGATCGGGTATTCTGTGCCGTCAACAACGGCGCTTCCGTATTCATTTATGTTTATGTTCATTTTAGTTTTCATCTTTCGTTCGTTTCTTTTAACTGTCTTGAGTATATAGATTTTTCAGAAAATAGCGATTAAAAGTTATTCACATTATCCCCAAATCGTAGCGGCTGAAATGGTTAACAAAACGATGCCAACGCCCACCATGGCTGCAATCAGAATATCTAAAATAAGATTGTGATTCTTAAGGCGGTTGACTTTAGCTGGCAACTCTAAATTTTCGTTGATCTCGTTGTGGCTTGTCCAGTGGATTAGATGTTTCATTTTTTGTCTTTCTTGTTTAGTTTCTCTCACTCTCAATACGAATAGTATACCTGAAAAACTTAAAAAAGTCAACCCCTTAAATGTAAAAGTTATTCACAATTGGAATGAGACTAAGTCTCAATAAGGGCGGCGGGGGGCAAGAAGTGTGCCAAAGCCCTGTTTTTCAAGGGTCTTAGCACATTAATTTTTATTTTTTTACCACTCTGGGTATTCGTGGGCGTCGTGCCACGCATCAGCGGCGTAGGTGTCGGCCACCTCGTCGTAGGTTGGGCCACAGCACCCACAGCAAGGGGCGTCCTCGCACTGGCCTTTGGGCTGGTCAGGCTTGGGATCTTCGTTGGCCCAATCTGCTGGGGCTTGGTCGGCGTAGAATTCCTCGCTGGTGGGCATCATGTCTCTGAAGTCGTCGTTCATCATGGTTAAAATATAACAGTTAAATGGTTAAATGTCAAGGGTAAAGTTATTCACACATCACTGTAAAAATCTTCTCTGCCGCATCCATCATGCTGCCAACGGCTTGCGTTGACTTCCTCCACGTGGGCGGCAAACCTATCCTTGTCAAAGGCTTTGTTGGTGTGGGCAAGTAAGCCTCCGAAATCGTGGGTGACTGATTCTCGATTCTCATCATCATCAATGTGACCGATGACCTCGGCAATGAGGGTAAAGTGCTTACGGGTGAGGTTGAGTTTTCTTGCTTCGTTGATTAACATGAGATAAATGTAACACATAAAAAGCCATTCGTCAACCCCTTTTTTAAGTAAAGTTATTCACAATTTAGCCGATCAAAAAACCCCTATAATGAGCGACAAAATGGTTTGTCGATCACGGATGAGCGGCAAAATGGTTTGTCGATCAATTATGGTAATTAATGAGCGACAACTAGGGTAATTAATTTTAAGGATAACTCTGTTTTTGTGAGGCAACTAGACAAATAATTTCGTGAAAAGGGTAGTTTTCTCAGGCGTGAAATTCGCTGTTTTTACGAAATCTTTTTTTTGCTTGACAAGGGGGCCAGCGGGGGGGCGCTCGGCCAAAAAATGCAAGAAAAACAGTGCTCAAATGACATTAATTTTTATTTTTTTTGAACACTAAAAAACCCCACCGGTAAACCACTCCGGTGGGGCTTTGTTAAGGTGATCACTTCTCGTCTGTTTAGCCAACCCAAAAAACTAAACTAGACTACAAGCAATCTTCGCATCAAGCTGGTAAAGGCGGATAGGGCAAGGGCGGCAGCTTCGGCAGAGAGGGCATCCCCTGACTCTCCTTAACATAGCCGCTCACTTCCTTGTCACTCGCAAGCCTTAGGCTTTTAGTTTGTACGTCCTGCGTTTTCAGCTGGTGTCGCTTTGTCCATACTCGCTGGGAGTTGATTGGGCCAAGTACACGCTCGACCTTTTTGGTTTCTTCGTTGAAGTACAACGAACCGTTCCGGATTTTTTTTGTGTTTCTCATTTGATATATATAGATTAAAGGATAATTGGAAAGGGCGCAAGCCTTAATGTTTATATAATTCTCCAGTGGTGCTAGGTTCGGGTAGGTATGCCCACACGCCGTCTTTTCGGATCTCAATAAACCACGCTTCTCTTACTGCAACGGACTCGTTCTTTACTAAGACAAAACTCTTATGTTTATAAGGGTTGTAAGTAATCTTCTGCCACTCACAAAGTTCAATGCCTGTGCCGTAGTCATCAATCAACGATTCCCTCATCCTCATGCCTTGAATGTAAGCATGAACATTTTTACGCTTCTCGTCACGCACTCGCTGGTTGCCCTTTGGCCCTACTCGTAGGATGGGCTTAGAGATTGCGATCTCTGTAACGTGATCCACTACGATTCCCTTGTCATTACGGACACTGTAAACGTGCGTGCCGTCTTCTTCTGTTCGGTGTAGGTTTCGGTATACTTGAACTTTTTGCATTACTCGTCCTCCTCTGGTGGAAAGATTTCTTCCCACTCTTGGGAAGTGATTCCTGTTTTGATAAACTCACGCTCATCGGCATTTAACCGAGGCATGGCTGTTTGGATTAACTCGCCAGCTTTCCAGTTGGCGATCTCCTCGGCGGTTACGTCGAGGGTTAGGGTTCGGGTAATTCCCGAGTGGATTGATGTTTTAGTGATTTCCATTTTTTTACTTAGTATAGATTCCGTTATGGTTAGAGAACTCAGGCAGTTGAGTGATTCGCTCAGGTAGATTACCCAAGTTGACTACTTGAACATTTTTCATCCGTCCTGCGTTAATCTCTGCTCGCACCTTTAAGGCTTCGGCTTGAGTCTTGAGATGAACGGCAACCAGTTTGGCTACTTGGGGTTCTGGGCTTGTTACTTCGACTTTCATAATATAATTCTAATAGTTAATTGGTGGTTAGTCAACTCTAAATGCCGTCTTGCACCATGTGGTTTGCGATTGGGCCAAGGCTTTGCTCGGTCTTGGCGAACTGTGTCCGCTCTTGGATCTCACTCACAAGGGTGACATCTAGAAAAGCGTTTTTGCCGTTGGAGAGTTTAACGTCCAAGGTTCGGCCATCTGCCATGATGGCCTCGACGATTCCGGTTTGGCCGACTAGCTGGCTGCGGTGGTCGGTGACTTTGACCTCGTTGTTGAGGAGGATTTTTGCTTGTTGTTCTTCGTTCATAATCTTAACGCTCCATTGCGATCTGTTGATTTACCAAGGCTACAAAGTGAAGCCTTGCCTCAAAGAAGGATTCAAAGCTACGTTCGAATCCATCGTTCCACTTGATCTTCCAAGTGCCATTGTCGTTTATCAATTCCATTTCTTCGTTTTTCATAATCTTTCTAGTCCCTATCTTTCAGGTTGAGTGGGGCGTTGAACTGAGCATCCCACTGGGCTTGCTCTTGGTCACGCTTCCTGTTGACTTCTTGCCTTCTTTTCATCTCAGCGAGCCACTCGTGAAGGTCTTTCTTGAACTCGTTTTGGTTTTCTTTGTTGTCTTTCATAATCTTTTAACTGCGTCTAGTATAGCATAGGGGGTGAGACATCCGCTGTCCTACCTGTTAAATTCTCCAACTTTTTTTCCGTCGAACTTAGGGAACGGCTTGGCGGGTTCTACTGTCACGCCCAACGTGCCGAACAGTCGGTTACTGATCCTCTTGGCGTGTGCCAAGTCATACGCCCTAATGTGGGTGCTACGGGTAGGTTGGGCTTTCCGCCACAGGGCGATTTTTACTTCGAACAGTTGCTCTTTCATTTTCATCATGGGATTATGATAGCACAGAGGGTAGGACATCCGCAGTCCTACCAAAAAATAAAAATAAAAACCTTTTAAGCCCCATTTTTGTTGACTTTTTCGGCTGGGCGGGGGGCAGATTCCGTGCCAACTATTCTAGTAGTATATAACAGACAAACAATGATAGAAGGAGGGCGATGACTAAAGTCACCAGCCACCCCCTTCCATCACGGCGTCTCGCTGTTCTTCAGTGTAGGCCCACGCCGCTCTCGCTTCATAGTAGTTTGAGAATGGCCCCTCCTTCTCGAAAGAATAAGTGTCTGAGCCAGCGTCGTAGTTAAGTATCACAGAATAATACCAATCGCCACTGCTACCTTGGTAGTAGCTCGGCGTTCTCAACTCGCACCCCCACTGAAGTGCTTGGCGAGGATAGGTACGCCCTTTTTGATGTTATACATCCTGTACGCTTCAGCTTTAGCCTTGGCGTGAGCAACACCAACTTTCTTGGCTGCTTTGATGTGGTTGGTTACTTGCGCCGCTTTAACGGCGTTCTTCGCTTGGTATGTTCCGTATGTTTTCATATTAGTCTTGTTTGATTAATTCTTCTACTTGCTCTAACACTTTTGCTTTGTTGCCCTTAAGCCCAAACTCTTCTTTTATGATTGAGTAGGCTGATCGTCCTCGTCGTTTCATTCCGAGGATCTCCAATTTTAATGCGCCTCTGAGAGTTCGCAAACGCCACGCTTGGATGTCTTGTGATGTAAAAGCTGTATTCATTAGATTAATTTTTTGGTTTCGGTTGGTTCTTTCCCCTCACGCACAAGGTTAACATCATAACAAACGGCACTCAATAGCTTGCCCTTGTCTGCGTTTCTATTGCTGGCGATGATCGCCATCGTGAAGATGAAGTCGATTTGTTTTGATTCTTTAGCACTCATAGATTGATTTCATAGTTAAGATATTAAAGATTAATTGCCTAAAGGTCAAGCCTCAATTACGGTTGGATGTGATTCGTGAATAACTTCCGTCATTACAGGATCAACACTATCAGCAGGAAGCCAAACGGCTATGATCTTTATAACTTTATCTTTGTAGAGGTCGGTCATGGTATCCTCTACGAGCTTAAAGGCTTTATCGCTTGCCTCTCTTGAGATGGGGCCGAAGGAAGCCACAGGCTCATCGTCTGCGTGTACCTCGTACCAGTTCGATATCGTTTTCATAGTTAAAATATTAAAGGTTAATTGTCAGATTGTCAATCTAAATAATTTCAAATTCGTTTAATGGCAACCATCCAAACCAACCTAATTCTGATCTGAATAACCACTCTCCACGCCTTGCGTCAATCGCTTTGCCTTCATGAAAGAATAAAGGGCCGTGCTGCTTAATACGTTGCTTGGTTCGCTTGCTCGCATCTGGTTTAGCTTTCAATTTCAGTTTCATTACATATAATGTAGCACAAAGAACCCCGCTTGTCAACCCCTTTTTTAATAAAAAAAAATAAAAATAAAAACCGTTTGAGCCTGAAAAAACAGTGCTTTGGCATGGATCTTGCCCCCCGCCCCGCTATTTTTTGCAAGCCTTTTTATACTAGGTGAATCCGAAAATGTTAAGTGTCATTTTTTTAGTATGCTAATATATAATATATATACAAGGATAAGCCCAAGGCGATAAGCGTAATCATTATGCTTTGGCCTTTGATGTGTAACCGCCTTTGCCAGCCTTCCGCAACACTTGCAACGCCTTGCTTGCTTCGCTGCCTTTGGGTTGCGTACCGTGCAACAACAACGCAAAAGACTTTGCGCCAAACGCTGCGTGTGAATCGTCGTGGTCTATCTCCAAACCTTTCGCCGCTGCTTCTTCTTCACTGTAAACAACAACCGCTTCTTTCCACGCTTGCTCGTCGATTAAGTTGTCATACTTACCACCACGGGAAGCAGTCAACACAAGGTTTTCTGGTAGGGCGTACTGCTTGAAAAAATGCAAGCTCTTGCTGTAAGAGTAAAACAATTTTTCAGGGTTTCGCTTGGCTACTTCAATCCACGCTTCCAAATACTTTTTGCTGAAGTAATCGCCGCCAACATGAACACGCACAACGTCAAACTTTTTCGGTAATGACTCACAAATGAGATTCGCCAAGGCATCAACTCCGTTTTTGAGTGTGGCATTTATGGCATCGAAATTATGCCAAACCATTTCACGCAATGAAGGGTAAACCGCCTCGGCACTAGCTTGAAAACATCTGAACTCTGTGTGAGGCCCGTCTGTAATTTTCCCCGTTTGCCTGTCTGCTTTAGACAAACAATCCTTTGCCGCTGGACAAGTCCAGCCAGAAGGAAGGGAAAACGTGACAAGTTTTTTGCCTAGCTTTTTTGCCAAGGCTTTGAGTTTTGCGTTTGGATTGCCAAACTTTAAGAACGTTGATTTCATAAGTGAATTATCTCCTATAATTGGTTAAAAGTAAAGCCTAAAGGCCGCTGCTGGCTAGATTTTGCGCTGCCCTTGCTTCTTTGTATCCCGAACCCAAGAAGCCATTTTGTGCGTTGGTGTGTTGTCCGTTATCGTCTGGCTTTTCGGCGCAGATCGTACCCGCTACCGTGCAGCCTTCCAAGTTTTGAGGTGATACCCTTTTGTTTTTGTAGTCTACAAAATCCTGTAAGTTCTCAAGATTATCAAACTTATCCTGTGCCAGTTCTTTAGCTTTAGGCAATGCGCCGCCCTCTTGTCCTTTGTATTCGTCGCCGCTTTGAGCGCAAAGAGTGTTTAACTCTTGCTGGGTAAATGCGGCCAAGAGTTTTTCTCTGGTACTCCAAAAGTAACCGATGGAATGATCTTCGTTCACCCAATTCAATTCCTTTGCGGTGGTTGCTCCTGCATGGCAAAGAGAATCAAACTCAATCGAGACAGCTTCTTCCTTGTCATTCATAAACTCTGGCCTTTCAATACCAGCCCAACCGTATCGCTGCAAAAGAGTTTGCCTCTTTTCGTCTGTTGGTTCCGTCAATCCAAGCTGCTGCTTTTTCCACTCGTAGGGTGTGGGCAGTTGAATTGGCTTGGTTGCGTTTGTTCCGTCAATGATTACTCTCCATGTGGAGCCGTTGTTTTGAATCTTGATAATAGGTCTCATAATTTTTTCTCTCTCTCTTTGGTGATTATGACAGGTCGGGCAGTAAATGCAAGCCCTAATCAAACTTTTTTTTGTGTTTCTGTTTGCGTGTGTAAGAGCCTTTGCCCTTCTTCACTTTGTGTTCACGGGATGCGCTGCCCATAAAGCCGTCAGGGTTTACCCGTGCCTTGGGTGGCATGATGCCCGTAAAATCTCCTGTGGGTTGTGGTTCCATCTTATGCGAGTGCCTTGACTAGCAGGGCCGTTAGTGTTATTCCGATTAGTAGTGTCATTTCTCTCTCACTTTCTAGGTAAAGACTATCACATTTAAGTTTACTTGTAAAGCTCTTTGTGAGGTAAAGTTATTCACAGGCGATTGTGAATAAGTCTGCTGTTGACAGTTGGCACGAAATTTGCCCCCCGCCTCGGCAAAATAGTCAAGAAAAACAAGGGTAAAATGAAATCTTTTTTTATTTTTTTTTAAGAGCGAAAAACCCCGGGCCCCATGGGGACCCGAGGTCATGATCGGTCCGGGTACCACCCGGATCTTTTGCACTCGACTACAGAACTAGTTGTTTTTTATAAGCGCTGGCACTTGGGGTGCGACGATCAGCTTGTCAAGCTTGCCTCTGTTTTGCACGGCATGCTCGAATTCAGTCAGCACCGCCTTGTCCACCTTCTGGGAATACTCGAACCTTTCGGGCGCAACGTCTTGTGTCAGGTGTTGCGTGGTTGCGTTGTAAAGGTTATACAAGTTTCTGCCCTCGTCTTCCTTGTACGTTGGAGAGTTCCAGATCTTAGCAATGGATTCCCGCAACTTTTCACTGAGCGTGCCCTTCTTGGTTAGGTTCTGCAGGACGTTCAAACCCTTCTCCTGATCTAGCTGAACGTTGGCCAAGCTAGAGAAGAGCGCACCAGTGTTGTTAAATGCATTTAGTGCATTATCCAATGCGGTGTCAGTGATCAGGTCACCGATCGATGTTTTTTTAGAGTGTCGCTTGGTTAGGTTAAACTCCGCCTGAAGGGACTGCATGCCATTGGTGCAGACTAATCGCACAAGGCCGACGACAAAGGCTAGCCGTAAAGACCTGTCGAAACTATTGTTTACCACGAGCCTCAGGCCCAACACATCGCCCACTTGGGGAACCTTAACTTGATTCTCTAAGAAGTCATAAACGCCTCGCACTCGTGCACCGTTGTTTGAAACGATTACCTCTTTTTTGGTTGGCGTCATGCCTCTAGACTCGAAAGCCTCATCGGCTGCAGTGAAAAGATCTCGATTCTGCACAAGACCATACTGCTCGGTGCATACGCCCAGCACGCCTTCGGTGCCTTGAATGTCAGATCGTCGGTTGCAAAGCCAGCCAGTTTCTTGGCCGTCTGGGGTGTACATTTTTTCGGTCACTACGGTGTAGTCCCAGTGGTTGGATTGTTTTGCGTCTCTAGCCATTTTCTTATTCCTTTGTTACGTTGTTAATGATTGAGCTATAAGCTTAACAGTTAATTGGTTGCTTGTCAAATTTAAATTTAGTGGCACGACAGGATTTCTTGAATACCTGCAACTACTTTCGGGGCCAGATCAAGTTCAGTGACCCTACAT
>CEUX01028628.1_pt1 | contig 11863 bp, 10 predicted proteins | sample 531361 | NCBI WGS metagenome assembly CEUX01 (sample SAMEA2622736, study PRJEB7988) | marine metagenome | isolation source: saline water (ENVO:00002010), including
ACTTCAACTTTACCACCTTTTACTTTGATTTTCATTTTATAGTCTCTTGCCATTCTTTCCATTTGTTTTATAGTCTGTTTATCAATAGGTTTTCCGTCTCGTCTACGATAAGTTTCAGCTTCGTCTAAATTTACAGGTCCTTCGACCTTTTCTATCATTTGTTTAAGTAAACTTACACCCTCATCAATATCTTCACCCATAAGTTTAACAAACTGAGCTGCTGATTTCTCTGCTGTTCTCATATCTTTGAAAACACCTAATTCTTCTGGTTCTCTAGCACCTTTAGGCTTTACCCAAACACGAATTTTCTTAGAACCTTTTCTTTCAGAATGATAGAAAACTTCTGTTTTCTTAATCTTAGTTCTTTTGACTTCTAACTTCTTAGCATCAGACTTGAAGTTAATTTCGTCTAATTGTTCTGTAAGTTGCTTAAATGTTATCATCTTTTTATCTCTGATCGTGTAATACTGAACCAATCTTTACATTACCACTACCTTCAACTTCACACCACTTAGCTACAGTTTTTATAACCATCGCTACATCAGGTTGTGATGCCCCTAAATGTCCTTGTTTTGCATTAGTAATAATAACTGATCTACCTTTTGCGACTACATCATTTCTGTTTTTACCGACTTTACCCCAATTATCCTTTAATAGAAATCTTCTAATATTACTGAATGGATATTCATCTCCATCTAAAATATCTGAAAATACTGTTACAAATCTCTTTTGTGATTTTCTATCAAGGCCTTCTACATAGACATGCGAATATTCTGTTCGTCTATTCGTAGCATCACCTACTTGAGCTTTAGGGTTATCAGGTTTTATATTAAACTTAACACCTTCCTTTATCTCAAACCCTTGTCCTGGTGATGTCCAACTTTTTGAGTAGTCCATTGTTTTATTCCCCTGTATTTGGTTCCGGTTCTTGATTTAACCAATCAAGTTGAGCTTCCACTCTTTTCAAATCAATTGCGTCTAGTTGTTTGTCTTGCATAACAGTTTTAAATGTTTCTCCGGCACCTATATTATCACCGTCTATTACTTGATCAACAAATTCTCTAGCTTTACTTTTATCTACCATAATCTTTACCTATTTTATTCGAAATTATCCATATCTGGTATATCATCATCTGGCCCTAGTGCTACTGCACCGTCTCCTTGAATTTCTTTATCAATCTGTTTAATCTCTATTTCAGATTGTCTAAGAACATTCTTTCTTATCCAGGCCTCTGAATAATATTTACCAACGAATTGGTCTAATTGTTCTAATGTAGAAACTCTTTCTCTAAGAATTTCCGCCTCTTTGAGTTCTGCGAAATGACCATCTCTTTGGAAGTCATAACTCACATACTCTTTAATGTTTATCCAGTCATCCTCTGTTATAATGTTCTTCAACATTAACTGAGTTTTCAGGACATCATCAAATACTCTAGAAAATTTAACTCTAAGTCTATCAACAAATCGTGAAAACTTAACTTCATCTCTAGAGATTTCAGTCGCTCTACCAATAGCGAACGCTGTTTCTGTCTCTAATCTAGAAATTGGAACATTTAATGCTCTATACAATTTCTTCTGAAAATATAAAATATCTTCAATTTCCCCAAGATTTTGACCACCTGGTAGTGTCGAAATCTCCGTTCCTCGGCCACCTTCTCTACGAGGTAACCAAAAATCTTCTAGCATATTCATATGCTTTCTATCGTCTTTAATCTCACCTGTGTCAGCGTTATACACTAACTTATTACGATAACTAGTCTGAACTTCTTTTAAATACTGCTCAGCTCTCGCTTTAGGTAGATTACCTACATCAATGTAGAAGATCCTTCTTTCAGGTGCTCTTGATATTCTGTAAATAACTAGAGCGTCTTCTAACATTCTTAGTTGGTTTACAGCCTTCATGGCTTTGTGTAAATATCCAACTATAATGGTTTTATTGTAATCAAGTAACCCACTAGTTACATGACATACAGCATCATTATGAATCCTTACAGTTTGACCTGTGTTATTACCACTCTTGTCAAACCCTTGGTCGTTGAAAAGATAATACTCATTTATATTAGTAATAACTTCAACTTGAGTCTTCTCATCTTTCTCTTTCTCCACTTCACGAATTTTTCGTATTTTCTGTGGGTCAATAGCTCTTAAGCCTTGAAGACCTTTCTTGGGATTCTTTGAATCAACCATTTTATGGTAGTAAATTCTTCCATCTACATACCATTTTCGAAATATGTCGTGAGACATTTCTCTGAAACCCATCATTGTCAAAACTTCATCAAATTCAAGACGAATTTTTGTCTTAATGCCATCTGATAACTTATCAACTCTATCTAAGTTAATTGCTACAGGAGCATCTAGGTCGTTTGAAGATATTGATTCATTCACTATATCTTCAATCGCACTATCACATTCTGGAACAAGTGCCATTGTTCTGTATTTCGCTACTAGGTCGGCTTCAGTCTTAATTCCACCTTCCATGTCAACGAATTGACCAATGACTCCACCAGAGGCCGCGAAGCCTCCCATTCCACCATCTTTTCCGACTTCGATTACATCGCCGTCATTAGAAGGCGGGACGAAACTCTGTGCTTTAGTTTCCTCCGCCTTCCTTTTTATTTCATATCCGAATAATTCCATAGTATATATTTATATTCCTTCCAAAGTGCTCTTTTTAAAGAGTTCTTTCGAAATGTGAATAAGCAAAAGTAACATCTGTAGTTGTTAGTCCATCTCCACCTTCTGCGTCTAATTCGACACCAGTTAGTGTTGTAGGCCACATATTGAAAAATTCATAAGTGGCGATTCTAGAATCGTCCCTACCTAATTGTGTTACAGTCGCTTTATCTACCATATACTCATAACCAGTAGAAGTAACTGTTGAACTATCTAATGGAACAATACTCTGCATCCATTCTTCAATAGCTGTTCTAGCTGAAAATTCCGTATCATTGTAAATTGCTACAGTCCAATCTTCGAATGTTCTGTCACCTGCTAACTTAACTGTAAGTCCTTTATATTTCATTTCTAAAGGAGCAATAGTTTGTCCTGGTAATGATGCTGTTTTGCACAAAAACTGAATCTTATTACCTGATCTTGGTATGAATACCTCGAACCTATTATTCCTAGGACCAGCGCCGATAAGGTTTGCTTTAAATTGGTTAATAGTTGCCATTTTTTACCTCCCCTTAAGTGCTGCTTTCTTGAGCTATACCAGCTGCTCCATAGACTTCTTCGAAATCTACACCGCTTCTAGATGCTACAAAAGTTAATGTTATGAAATTAATGCTTCTAGCAGGCTTAACAAATATAGCTGCTACGAATTGGTTTGCATCAATAACTTGTGAAGTGTTATTAGTCTCATCACAAACAACTTGGAAATCATATATTCCTCGTCTTCCTTGGACTTGTCTCAAGAAAGGTTCAATTGCTGCTCTGAAATTAGCTCTTGTAAATGAATCGTTGAATTCAAATAGTTGGAACTTAGCTGCAGTTGCAATTGCTTTCTCTAACACTATGAACAGTCTTCGAACATTAATTCTTGAGAACGCACTACCATCATTTGAAAGTAATGTTTTATCTCCGAACAACAATGTTCCTTGACCTGCAAATGTTACTACTGGATTAATCCTTGCTTTATAGAGAGCGTCTCTATCAGCTTTTGTTGGATTATAAGCCAACTTAGTAACACCAAAAATTTGACCACGGTTATAACCTGCTGGCGACCACCATGCATCGTTAGTATAATCAGTCTTAGCACATAGTCCTCCGACTGCTCCGTTGTCTGGCACATAGACATATCTGTCATTATACCTGTCGTAAATATATAACCAGTTACTACTCATTACAGCGTAACTAGATGAATTTAATGTATCTGCAGTGGCCTTAGCGTTTGTAGCTCCAGATGTTCCTGAATCTACAACATCTGACCTGATTGGTGAAAAGAATACGACGCAATCTTTTCTATCTTCTGCGATGTTCATTAATTGATTGTAATAGCTTGTTGCTTCGGCTCTCGTTACAACAGCTGATCCACTACCGTTATCGGCTTGTGAACTTCCTGAGATCATCAAGCTTATATCTTGATTATCTGCACTACCAAAATGTGTATCCCATGCAGTTATTTTCTCACCAGTAGTTGGCTGACGGCCATCTGCTCCATTCGTAAATGAATTTTCTTCTGGTAGAGTTCCTGTTCCGAAAGTAACTCCAGCAGCAGCTGAACCAGCTGATGTGAAAGTTCCGGAATGGTCTAGCCAGTAGATATAATCACTGGTGTTTTCTATAACTGTAACATAATAGTTAGTTGCTCCAAAATCATCTTTAGCGTCAGAAGCTTTAGAAACATCTTCATATTTCTCTAAGATAGTTCCAGGAACTCCTGAAACATCTCCGTCTTCATCAATAACAACTATATGCATTTCATCAGTTACACCGGCAGTTGATCTATTACTCGCGTATGTAGATGTTCCTGGTGCACCGTTGAATTGTGCTGCATATTGCCATTCTCTTGATATAGCTGCTCCACTAGCTACAGCAGCTGCAAGACCCTGAGTTGAGTCATCTTCTTGCTCTACTGTGATTGTGGCTGCTCCTGTTGAACCTGAATCATACGCGATAGCAGTAATTTTGTATCTTGTTGTATCAGACCCAATTGCAGTGATTATATCTCCAACTATGAATTTCTCACCTAGAGTTGACTCTATTGAAGTCCCTCCAGCTGATGATGTTCCATTAGTTGTAGTTACACTTGCTTGAGCATATGGATTAGCACCACCACATACTGAAATTTTAAGTGAATTACCTAAAGCTCCAGCGTATCTAGCGCCATATTGTCCAACACTTGCTGAACCGTCATTATAGTTAGCCCTATAATGAGTTAAGTTTTTAATCAATAAACTTTGTCCAGATGTTGTTGTCGCATTAACCATACCGGTTGTTGCGATTCTAACTACTTTTAAGTCAATACCATAGTCTAGGAACATTTTAGCTGGGTAAAAGTGCTCAGCCATTATATCCGTAGAGTCAGGCTCCCCGAATAAGTCAACAAGACTCTTTGCAGAAACTGCTGTTTTGACCTCTTCCGCTGGACCCCAACGGAAATGACCACAGTATGCTCCTGTAGAACTTGAGACTGCAGGAATAACATTAGTAGCATCTATTTCTTGAACCAGAACTCCTGGCGAAACTTGAAATGCCATGTTTATTATCTCCTAATAATTTTATTTAAATAAAATAATCTATATTTTAAAAGTGTGAGAGAAAACATTTCTCCCATTAAACAGTATTTATAATTAACAATTATTTGAACTAATAGACTTTTGCATCGTCAACAACAGTCCAAACATCACCACCTTCTACAAATACTTCTTTTTCTTCTCCTTTATCGAATATGCCTGGTGGAACTAGTTCATCTTCGATAATTTGTTGTTGTTCATCATATAACATCTTTTTAAGTTCCATATCTGTCAAACTTTGAAAATATGGAGTTGTTATAAACCATGAAAACAACACTAAATTCATTACTAAATCGTCATGATTACCGCCATCGGCTTCCCATGATTGTCCTTTTGAGACAAATGTTACTAATTCATTAATAGTAAATTTGTCTATTACTTGTAATTTGTTTTCTTCCATCACTTCTTTTAGTGTAGAACAACCTATATGTTTCGTCTTTTTAGTCATTGTTACACCTATTCCAGACGCCTTTACAGTTGATTGTGTAAATACATTCTCATATTCTATATCAAAATACAACTGATTACATACTATCTGTCCTTGATCGTTATTCTCTACAATAACTAAAGCTTCGTTATATAGTTTAGCATATCTATGAATAACATCAGGAAATAGTAATGGTGAGATCATATTGTCTCTATATATCGCTATTTGTTTAAAAGGCTTTTCAGTTATATCTATAATTGAAAATGTTGAGTAATCTTGTCCTCTACCTCTAGCGACATCAACTGTCATTACATAAGTATGGTCTCTTTTAGGCTGTTCATATATGTAAGTATTCTCTCTAAACCAAACAGGATCATGTGCCTGTAATCCTAATAATGTGTTTGCATTGATAAGAGTATTACCTGTTCCTAAAAATGAATTACCGAATTCTTGTTCAAACTGTAATTCAGAAGTGTTGGCTATCGTTTGTTCTTTCCATTTTTCATCTCTACCTGGAACATCAAACCAATTAACAGTATAAGGTTGATACTCATTATTTCCATGTTCAGCCCCTTCATAGAGTTTATGATACATATTTCCTATACCATTAGCTGTAGATGTTATGATAACTTTTGATTTGCCACCAGATGTTACCACTGGATAAGTAGATGTATAGAACTGTTCAGCATTTTCTACAAACGCAAACTCATCAAGATATAGTAAGTTTACTGATAAACCACGAATAGAGTTAGCTCCTGTCGCTGAAGCTATGATTCTACTATCGTTTTCAAACTCAATAGAACCTTTGTTTAATACTTTAGTTCCTGGTTGTAAGAAAAACGGAACATGCTCTAACATTGTTGTAATACGAGCTAACATCTCACGAGCTGTCGAACCTTTGTTAGCTAATATAGCAATTGTTTGTTCTGGTTGAAATAATAGATACCAGATAAGATATGCACATGCTGTAATTGATTTTCCTGATTGCCTACATGCTAATACAATACTAAATCTAGATTCATCAAAATGAGTAATTAAGTCTTCTTGATAATCATATAGTTTAAATGGAACTAAACCTTCGTCTAGAGATATAATTTTGATATAGTTTTCTATGAAATATACGGGACTTTCCATACATTTCTTGTATTCTAATATTTGGTCTTCTGTCCATTCAGATTCAACGCCAGCTCGTTTGACATTGATATTACCGAGATAACCTTCATTCTTGTGCATTTCGTTTTAATAACTTCTGTAATTCTGTTGATGAGCCTACAAATAGATTGTTTTGAACTTTATTAGGCATTGATTCATCTTTATCTAACTCTTTCATCTTAGCTTGTAAATCAATAAGTTTTTCAGTAGTCTCTCCTACTGTCTTTATTAATTGACCAGCTACTTCATAGACTCTAGGGTGTTCTGACTCTCTAGCTATATCTAAAATGCCCTCTATCGCGTCCTGACCGCGTTCTACGAGGCCATAAAAGACTTCTCTACTATATTTGTAATCAGAATTCTGTTCTTGACTTTTATCTTTGTTCTGTAATACAGTTGGGAGATTTTTTTCTACTTCTACGATTTCACTTTTTATATCTAGAAGTTCATCTAGTTTTTCATCAACTTTGCTCATATATGTATTTATAACTATTTAGGATCGCTAGATTTATCGTCTGAATAAGTAACTGTAGGTTGTTCAAAGAAATCAACATTTTCGTTATAAGTAAATGTATCACCCGGATCCGCGTCTCCTGGAATTGGAGTTATTGTTTGTTCCATTACTTTACCATCTGTATCTTGAGTAGAAATTTCACCTTGTCCAGGCTCTATATAAGTTCTAGCTTTAACAGTTCTGATAATTTCAGAAGAAGTAACAGGCCCATAAATGTAATTTTTCATAGTAAAGTCTAAAGTATATGTTAATACTTGTCTTGTTGTTAAGTCTCCTTCGTATGTATCTTCTTGACTCATATTATCAAGAATAATTGGAATATCTCTTTTATCGCCCATATCAGGCACTGCATTGATAGTAACTGTGTAATCAGGTGTGAAGTAAGGCATTATTTGTTCAATAATTTGTAAACCATCGTCTGTATTTTTTACCATAACACTCAATGTAAATCCTAGATTGTAAGGAGCTGGTGCATATTGATATTGCATTTGTAATGGATTGTTAGCATCAACTTTTCTCATTCTGTTCTTCTTAGTTAATTTTCTACTAGAATCATATGCTATAGAAGTTAATTCAAATCCCATTCTTGGTAATGTTATCGCTATAGCCTTTTCATAAGGATCTAATGTTGATTGAAGCCGTGCAATCCATCTTGATCTAGGACCATAAGCTAATGGAACCTTTATCATTTCACCTGAAGCTCTTTTAATGCTAATGTTATTGAACAAAGTCCCAAATACTGATACACTTCGTTTAATTGTTTCGTGATAAAAATGATCTCCAAACATTATGTAGCCTCTCCAAATGGATTACTTTCTGAGAAATCTATAATTCCGTCGCCATCTGTTTCAAGTTCTAAGTTAAATGCTCCTGGATCTGTTGTCAACTCTTGTTCACTTCCAACAGATGTTATACTTCTTCTAGATACTAAACTATCTTCAAGAACTATACTATCGAATGCTGTTGAATCTCCTGTTCCTGATTCTAATAAGAATGCTGTTCCATCTACTTCTTGTGCTATATTGTCTGTTCCTGTAGAACCGTCTGTTATGTAACTTGGTAATTCTATAGCTGTTGTTCCATTTTCAAAATCAATGAAATGACCTGTCTGCATTATTATCTTATCACCTCTAGAACTATCTTCCATTTCTATGTATCCTTCAGAAGTATCTGTTGCTAAGAAACCTGTATAAATAGCTGGATCACCTGTGTCTGTAGTTTTAACACCAGATATAGTAAGTTTGTTTGTAGTTTCTGACCAAGCTTGAACTTCTGCTGTAATAATAACTCCTGTATCGGAAACAAGTTGACTTACTGTTTCACCAACAACAAATCCTCTCAATGTCGGAGTATCTGCTAATGTGAGTTCTACACCAGTAGCTACAGCTAGTGCAATGTCTGTATCAATGTCTGCAATACCAGTTTCGAAATCTTCTCCAGAAAATTCGAATAAATCACAACTCATTCTAAAGGTATATAATTTACCTAACTGATAGAATTGATTTTGATGTTCTACGAATTTAATTTCAAATAAACTATTTGATAACGGAAAATAGACTAAATCACCTTCATTAGGTCTTAATCCAGTTGCTAAGTTAGTGTCTAAAGAAACAAATCTTTCCCAACTTCTCTTTGAGATAACGAATTCAGCTGATTCTCTTGTTTCAATTCCAAATTTAGAATATAACTCACCTTCTCCTTCAAATCCATCGTTACCTTCAAGATACATTTCAATCATGTATGCATCTTCAAATTTAGATTCTGATACATCACCCAAAATTACATCTTCGTCAATAACTTTTCTAGGTAAGTAATAACAATTATGTCCATACATGCGTAGAGATTCAACAATTAAATCATCTACTAGATGCTGTTCTGATTGAACTGCATGATTAAAATGAACATTTGTGGCCATATTATTATTCTACTGCTTTTAGTCTTGTATTAAGTTCTTGAATAGCTTTTATTAGTAATGGAACTAGTTTTTCATAAGACATACCCTTAACTGCTGTTACTTTATCGTCTGACGCGAATTCTATATCTTCTCCAGTATGAACAGCTTCTGGTAGTATGGCTTCTACTTCTTGAGCAGATAGTCCTACTTCTTTATCACTTGACCAATTTCCAGTTGTTTTACCTCGTCTTTCAAAAGTTCCTACTTTAGTTAAAGTATCTAACTTATCACAAGCTCCTGTTAAAGTAGTCCAATTTCTTTTTAATCTTTCATCTGAAATACCTTGCCAAGATGAACCGTTATTTGAAATATATACTCCATTATCATTAGCATGATCACCTATCCACAATGAATCTCCACCTGGACTTCCACTTGTATCGTTTGTTATATTCCATTTAGTAGTGCCATCATTCTGAAACCAAATACCAACATCACCATCGTGATTGAAAGTAACTTTACCTGCTGGTGAAGTAGTGCCTACACAAAAATTTCCAGATACATCAATAGATAAATCAGCTGCTATATCTCCACGACCATCAAATCCTGTTGAAGAGCTTGTTCCGTAACCAATATCAAGTCTATTAGATTTAGATGTTCCACCATGATGAAATATCCAATGTTTATTATCTCCTGAACTAGGTGCATTAGACAAAAGAAGTGCTGTTGCATTAGAACCACTATCGGCTGCTGTTATTTGAACAACATTTTCAGTAGCCTCTAAAACTGTTGACGCTGCTGTGTCATAATGAACATTTGTAACAGCGCTTGCTTCGTTATGTAATGATGCATCTGGAGTTGTAGTATTAACTCCAACTTTTCCATCATTAACGCACAGAGTAACAGTAGAAGCTGAACCCGAACCAAGATTTAATTTATTTCCATTATGTTCATATTTAATAAAACCTGAAACAGTTCCTTGATCTTTATAGTTAATAATACCTGTTCTATTAGCTGCGCTTGTGTCAAATATTAATGTTGGATCACCACCACTAGCAGAATCTATAAGTATTGTTGCGTCTGCTACATTAGCGTTTCCTACACCTAATATAGTGCCATCAAAAGTAAGATTAGCTTCAGCATCTAGTTCTGTAGTAGTGCTTCCGATTGTTACTAGTTCATTTGCTGTAGCGTTGTTTACTGCTGTTATTGGACTAGATACTAGAGTTGTTCCAGCTAAATCTACTGCATCGGCGTAAACAGTTCCATCAAAGTATCCATCTTTAAATTCGTATGAACTTGAACCTAAATCAATATCATTATCTGTAGTTGGTAATATTGAGCCATTATTAAATGTAAATTGTGTATCACCACCTGTTGTAACTGTAATTACATCTGAACCACTAAATGTGATTGATGTATTTGTGTCTCCATCACCTGAGATAGAGTCTAATTGAATATCACCTACATTCGTTAAGTCTAAATCACTTAATGAACCTACTAATGCTCCTGTTACTTTTGTATAAGCCATCTTATATCAACCTCTGTTCTATTGCTTCTATTCTGTTCTCTAACAATGTTATCTCTTGTTCTCTATCTGCTTTTTCTTGAGAAAGTTCTTGAATCGCTTTAACTAATAGTGTTGTTAATCTACCATATGCCACAGTTTGATTATCTTCTCCGTCTTTTTCACCATGAACTAAATTAGGTTCTTTTTCAGCTAATTCATGAGCTATAAATCCTTCATCGGCTGCACCTGTATCTCTCCAATTAAACTTTCTTGGTCTTAGTGCAACAATTCTTGGAACTGCTAGTTCAGTCATATCATAGATACTATCTTTTAATCTGTAATCTGATGTTTCTGTAACAGAAGTAACTGATAATACTCCTGAACTATTTAAAATACCCTTTGTAGAGTTATTAACATACCATCTATGGTCTGTATCGTGTTCATGCTTATAAGTCCAATGGCCATCTGCATCAAGAAAACCTACAGCTGGACCAGTTCCATGACCATACACATAACCATTAATAGTTCCATCAGATTCTTTAAGTGTTATTTGAGCTGATGTGCTTGGTCCTTTTATTGTAAAGTGGCCTCCATGAACTTCAAGTCTATCGCCTCCAGATGCTGCACCTATTCCAACATTACCATTATTACTGACTGTCATAGCAGTCCCTGGACCACCATTATCTGAAACTCTGAATAAAATCTCTCCTTTTCTAGCTTGTTCATCACCAGAACCTTGTTGCATTCTGATTTCTGCTATTGATTGCTCCGCACCAGCGCCGTCTGTTAAACAAGTTATATTAACTTGTCCGGCATTTGTTCCAGAGTCATGGAATAGATTAAGTTGTTGACCTGTAAACTTAGGGATTCCACTATTATCAATCTTGAATCTTTCAGTAGCACCACCTGTGCTAACCACAAAATCTTCTTGGCATCTAATAGCTAAATCACCAGCAGTGCCACTTGATATAAGGGCTTCACTATCACCTATATAACCAGTAAGCTCACCTGTGCTAGTGTTATCACTTACTTGAAGTTCTATATACCCACCAGTTCCATGTGTGCTTTCAACAAGCATCGGAGAATTAGTTGATGTAAGAATATGTAAAGTAGCAGATGGACTATTCGTTCCAAT
>CEUX01036351.1_pt1 | contig 11858 bp, 16 predicted proteins | sample 531361 | NCBI WGS metagenome assembly CEUX01 (sample SAMEA2622736, study PRJEB7988) | marine metagenome | isolation source: saline water (ENVO:00002010), including
GGGAGAGCCTGAATGATAATAGGCGAGCCGTTCGACTCGGGATAAAATAAGAGTGAGCAGTTTTACGACATGCTCAGGTCGGTCATCATGAAACAATGATATGGGTTTTTGTTCGGTGAGGTTGGGCAACGTGTCGGACGTAATCGATCTCGACAGGGCTTTATCCCTTTATCCTATGTGGCACCTTGGTGAACAAAGTTATTTGGCGAATAGTCGCTGGGCGTAGGGCAAGAGTGAGTCGGCTGTGTCAATCATCCATCGGAAGTGGGTTGTGGATGGGACGAAGCCGGTGCCGATGTACCATTTGTCTCCTGCGGTGTACATGGACATGTGTTGCCACCTTTCCGATTGCAGGCGGAAGTCTACGTGGCCTCCGTACATCTTGGAGATGATTAGACCTTTGGGGAGGTCGCATTTCTTTGTGGATGCGGAGATGACTTCCATGAGGTTGTGGTCTCTTGGAGTCATGCGACTTTTGACGCCTTTGTGATTAAGGATGTAAACCTTAGGCGGATTGAATGTATGATTTGAGTGCATCTTGGATATCCTTTGCGTTGGTGTTGTATGGTATGTTTAGGAATTGGATCAGGGGTTTCTCATCTATGAGTGGTTGAATGTGCTCATCCCATAGTTTCGTATCGTTAGAAGGCCATTCCATGAGATTTAAATTCATGGCGATGGTTAAGAGCTTATAGATTACGTGAGGTTGAGGCCCTTTCTTGAATGGACTATGGGTAGCCGACAAGTCTTCGGTGGGTATAGCGCAGTGGCTGTATCGATCGAAGTCATGAAGGTTGATGAGTGTGGGTAACGCGGGATGCCAGTATTGATGTTTGTCTAGTATGTCTGATACTCGATAATCCGGGATGAGTTGATTAAGTTTGATGCTCGTTGATATGGAAGTGATCGCAATTTCGTAGGCTTTTCGATATTTGTTTCGAAAGGCTTTGAATTGTTTCTCGAACCATTGATCGTATGGAATCCAGGAGTCGTCGAGTTTGTCGAGGTATGCTCTCTTAACTCCGTGGATGATGGGATCTACATCGGGCTTGGTGAGGGTTAGGTTGTTGGTCTCTTCGAATAGATCGATTGCATGGTGGTAATCGGCTAGGAATTGTCGTTCTATTGATGGGCCGTTGTTATTCCATTTGAAGCGATCGAGAGGTATGTATAGAAGTTCTCCTGTTTCCAGGGGTTGAGGAGTATCGATGTCCTGCAGTTGATCAGTTATGAGAGAGGAAGGTTGTAGCTTGCATATAGATATTTTGGTTGTTGTTCCTTTCTTGGTTTTTACCTTTGTACGGTTGGGTTTCATCGGTTCAATGTCCTTGAGATCGATGAAGGAGTCCTTTCCGAATAGGTGAAGGTTGGATTCCCAGTCTTTACCTTTAACTGATTTTTGTTTGGCCTTTAGGAATTTCAACGGAAGGACGGGGCTGCAATCTATGCTGTTGGCGAGAGTTGGTGCATAGTAGGCATCCTGTTTTACTTTGACTTTTTCTTTTATCGTGGGGAGTACGTAAAAGATATGTTTGGGATTGTTGCCGTGTTCATGTTGAAGTGTGCGTACTCTGCGAGTTGCATTGGTCTTGGTTATGGATTCGGCATCGTATCTACATAGAAACGTATCTGGTGTAAGTTTGAAGGTATGTGCTTCGCCCTTTGCGTTTCGGTAGGTATCGCTTTTCCAACTGTGCTTCTTGGAGTAGCATGTGATATCGAATGGTACTTTGACTTGACTTGGTAGGGATTGGTCTTGCCAAGTTAATGTCTTTAGTATTCCCGGTTGGAGGGATGCGGGCATGGCTTGAATCGCTTTGGTTGCGTGAGTAACTGCGGCGTGAAGGTTGGGTTGTCCGTCTAGGTCTCCTTGAAGTTTAGATGATAGTTCTTTGAGGGTGGTCTCCATCTGGGAGATTAGGACGGTATTTGTACGATTGGTGTATTCGAGACTTTCCCGTGAAGCGGTTATTTCGAGACTGCCTAGGGGTAACCTGAGTATAAGGTTACGTGCTTGCATTGCGGAACTTAGGTGGCTCGGTACGTTTTTCATCTTGTTGTACTCGATCCTGTACGGGACGTTGCCCATGACGGCTACGGGGGATCCTTCGTAGTAGTGGTAGCTACGGTATCCTTTGTCTGCTTCTTGCGTTGCGAGTATTTGCCATGCGGGGCCTTCGTAATCGTAGGTTAGAGTGGGAATCTCTGCATTACATTCGGGTTGAACGTCGAAGTATGGCAGTAGTTCTTTTGCTTCCTTGAGGAAGGTGTCTCGATCGCCGAGGTTAATTGGTACTTGGATCTCGATTCCTTGTTCATTTGGGGCGGGTTCTTCGCCTGACTTTGTTATCTTGCCGTGGTTGTTGTCGTCCATTGAGGCAAGCCATATGGTTTTCTTTCCGTTGTGCCAGGAAGTGATTGTGAATTGCTTTCCGTATGAGAAGGCGGCTTTGCATCCGATGCCGAGGCAGCCGGTAAAGGCATTGGATTGTCTCTTGGTTGAGGCTCCGTACATGATGTAGATTTCTCGTATGTCGGATTCGTCTAGTCCTCGGCCGTAGTCGCGTATGCGAAGCGTGGAGTCTTCCAAGGTTGGAAGTGTGATTTTGATGGGTTTGTCGGGGATGCCTGCTTCAATGTGTGCATCGATTGCGTTGGTTGCATACTCGCGAAGGACGGCTAGTTCTTTCTTTGAGTATACCCTGGATCGCATGATGCCTTTTACGTGATCCATGTCTTCTGTTCGGATTCCGAAATGACTGGTTTCGTTTTCGTTTAGGTTGTTTGTGATTTTTGATGCTGCGGTTGCTAGTTTCATTGGTTATGTGGTGTGTGGTTATTGGTTATTGGTTATTGGTTATTGGTTATCCAACGATAGATATAAGTTCATCTATGTCTTGGTTTTTGTTTTCGCTTGTTCCGTTTCTTAGTCGTTCCATGAGCTGGTGAATGCGGTCCAAGCGTTTCTCTCTTTTCTGTGCGAGTAGTCGGTATTTCCATCGACGAGTGTTGAGTTTGAGTAGGCGATCGGCGGTGAATTCAATTCCGGTTAGTTTGAGGTAAGCGTCTCGGCATTTGCTTATACGCATTAGTTTTTCAGAATTAGTTAAGGCTTCTATGCTGCATTCTTCTACGATTGCTCGAAGGATTTGATAGCGTGAGTTGAAGTTTAGTGAGTTCATGATGGTTTTTGTTGAGCGTTGTGCTTGGTTAGTAGTTGGGCGATTACGTGTAGGGGTACGTAGGGATAGATACATTCGGTTGCCATGTCGTCGGGGTAAGTTTTCTCTTGGTAGGGTGTGAGGAGTGAGTCGGGTTTGGATGGGAATCCGATTTCAGCTGAGCCTTGCCCTGAATAAGTGTTTGGGCCGGTGATCATGCCGAACGTGAAACCGTCTTTGCATGTGATTCTCATGATAGTGTGCGATTAGTGGTGTGTGGTTAAAGGATGAGCAGTTTTACGACGTGCTCAGGTCGCCATAACCAATACCGCTAAGAGGGGTTGGGCCGTGCAGTTAGATCCTCGGCATTGATGTCCCATTGAAAGGAACCTCCTGCCTCGACGAGGGTGTTATGGATGTCGTTGGAGTTTAGCTGTGGGAATTTCCCTGCGATTTTGTGCAAGGTGGGAGTTTTGTTTTTCTTCCACCTTTTGCGTAGGTACTTTTTCAGCTTTTTGGTTTGCGGGTTGTCGGCGTCGGTGCCGTATAGGCCGTCGGCCAGGGGGGCACGGTCGAAGCATTCGCCTACCACGGTGTATTTGCAGACGCGTAGTTTTGCGTATTGACTGCAGCTGGGTACGGATACGATGTCTTTGGGGCTGAACTCGACTTGCATCAGTTTTCCGTTGTGGCCCCAGGAGTCGGCGTATTGGAAGGTGCCGATGTGGAAGCCTGCCGAGCAACCGTGATCAACGTTGTCGTCGACCATTGTGCGTGGCATCTCGTGGGTGGAACCGATGGAGTTGTCGAATTGCCCGGAGTATATGTCTTTGTAGTCTTGCGATACTCCTTTGTATCCGATGACGTTTCCTTCGGGAGTGATGGGCATGTTGGAGTGTTCGATGAATTTATACCCTTGTTCTCTCGAATTGTAGGATGGATTCTCCATGTATTTGTTGGCGAATTTCATCCATGGTCCGAGGTCGGTGAATCCTTCTCGAAGGAGGTAGAGCATCTTATTGCTCAAGGCGTTGTTTATAGGTTGTCCCTTGTATAGAACGACATCTCCTTCGATGGATATGTCTCCGTCGCTTAGCTTTTGGAAGGATGCTTTGACCGATAGAGTTTGGTCGAGCAGATCCCAGTGCTTGGAGCGGATTACGTCCTTGAGGTCGGCATAGTTGGGAGACGAGCTGGACACGGTGTGGGGTACTCCGTTCCAGATGATTGTGATTGATGAATCCGATATTTCGTACGGTGGATCCTGATCCGTGTGTGGTGTGTGGTCTGTTTTGTTATAGTACATGAGCCCAGTATAGTGAGTTGGTTTGGTTTTGGATTTTGTCCCAGAATATGTTCCTGCTGATTACAGGTGGGACGTTGTAGTGTTGGGATTTTTTCAACCAGTAGTTTTCGTAGTGTTGGTACTGCGGTAGTTCCGGTTGATGATCCAGCATAGTCCAGCCGAATGTCTTGAGCATGTGTCGATCGAGACATAGGCATTGGGCCGTATGAGGATGAATCATTTCGATGGCGAAGCTGATCTTGGCTTGCCCTATGTTGGGTAAGCGTTCGATGAGTTTGTTTCTCCATTGTTGCCAATCGTTGGTGGGTTGGAACAGCTTGCGATCTGTTAACCATTTCATTTGGAAGTGGTATATTCCGTTGGCTTTGAGTGACCACATGCCTCCGCTGGAACATGATAGTTTGTGTTCCAGGCGTTGGCGGGTGGTGTAACCGTATATGCCTTTGATTTGGTTGTACTGATCGCAGCTGCGTTCCCACGGGGTATGGATTGTGCAGTAGGCGAATCGCCATCGATTGATGGTTTCCTGATCGGTTTTTGGGGCTATAGTCGACCAGTCGCGTTTGTATTGCGAAATCTTGTAGGGTGTTAGACCTTCGAAGAATTTGGTTATACGCTTACGAGACGCTCTTGGTATTGGCTGAATAGCCTGTCCATCCGATTTCATTTTTGAGTGTGGTTAAGGCTTTGGATGCTTTTGAACCAGCGGGTTGTGACCCGTGGATCAAGTGACCGAACGATTTGCCTGGTTTGTATGCGTGGCTGTCGTCGTGGTCTAGTTCCAGTCCTTTTTCCTTGGCTTCGGCTAAGCTGAATACGACCTCTGCAGTCTTTAGGTTGTGAAGTTCGATCAAGTCGTCGAATTTACCTCCTTTTGATGCGTTCAGCTCGAAGTTGTCGGGAATCTCGTCTTTGTAGAGAACCCATAGATCCAGTCGCTTTGTATAAGCGTAGAATTGGGTGGGATGTAAGCTCCTTGCGAGATCCATCCATGCGAGGAAGTAATCGTCTTTGAAGAAGTCTCCTCCTACATGAGCCCTGACAATTGGCCTTTGTTGATGATTGAGCAGATACTTGTCATGTAGGGGTTGGAGAGAAGCCTTCAGTAATGTGAAGATTTTCTTTCTTCCCAGTCGACGAAGTGTCTGGAAGTTATTCCATCGTTGGTTGCGGATGTTACTGTGCCTTGCTTCTTGCATGGCTGCATAGCAACGATAGTCCTGTTGTTTGCCGTCCGTTATTTTGCCGGTTAGGGCATGGGCTTTGGCTAGACACTTCAGAGCAGCGGGGCAGCTGTGGCCTGATGGTAGGCTGAAGTGAATGATACGATCGGGCAGCTTTACGTTGCCGCGATTCCATCGTAATACTGGATTAGTCTTTGACGTTGTTTTTGTCATTATGTGGTTCGTTTGTGCCTAGCCATAGCATGCAGCGGAAACAGCTTTTTCCGTTCTTTGCTTGGTCTGCGTTCATTAGGATTTCATCGCAGACTGGGCAAGGTGCCAGGCTGTAGGCTTTTACGTAGCGTTTCACTGCTTTCCGGTGCTGCTTTTCGGAGTATTTTTCCGGGCGAGCGAGTACCTTGAAGGCAGTGCGTAATAGCATTTAGTTTACCAGTATTTCGGTGTCTTCCAGATGAGTGATGTCAACGGGATCCGGGGAACGTTCGGCCATTAGGTCATCGATTGTATCCTGACAGAAGCTGTTGAACGTGTTGTGTAGTAGCATGCTTCGGTCTTGGATTGTGCTGGGAGAGCTCTTCTGCACTTCGGTGAAGGCATTGAACATCGACCAGGCGTTTCGTGGCTCGAATTCATCATGGCTTGGTTTTTCCCATTCTTGGAGTACCTTTTTGAATTTTGATCCGGGAAGGCATTGCTTGCGGAAGGCGAGGCCCATTAGGCGATCGGCTTGTGCTTGTTCGAGTTCCGTAGCGGAGTAGGCTTCGTAACGGATTTCTTGATGAAGCCACTTGTCGTTTAGTTGTCCCACCATGTAGTTTACGATGTTGGGGAGATCTTTGAGGATGTTGCGGGTATGCTTTCGGTTGCATTTGATTTCTCCGCTGAATGCGAGGTTGTCGCAAACGAATACCCTTGATCCTGCAACGAGTCCTGCACTGAAGTGCTTGATGTGACTGTTGCGTATGCCGACGATGTTTCGGAAGGTACCGTTGTCTTCTCCTGCACCTGCTTTTTCGATCTCGAAGGTGGCGAACATGTTGTGTCCTTCGTGGCCGAGGCCGTATCGCTTTTTCACGATGTCGAGCCCTTGATCGGTCAAGGTGTCTTCTACGAGGCCGAGTAGGTGATCGTGCTTTATTGGGTAGTGTGTGTCGGTGTGACTTGGCGTGGAAGCCCGTTGTATGTCTGGAAGTTCGCAGGGCGTGCTTCCGCAATGTAGATATAGATCTTTCATTTTATGATAGTTAGCTTTGGTGTGTGGTTTATATGATCGCACCAGCCTTGTATTGTGATTAAGGGCTGACGCTTGTTCTTTTTTGATTCCGTCGGCACGGATATGCGGACGGCTTCGGTTAATAAGCATTTGCCTCGGTAGTGTACCGTCAGGCATCGCTTGGGTTTGTTGTAGTGGTAGAAGAATCGGTATTTACGAGGCTTCTGCGAATTCGAGGACATTGTTCGGTTGGTCTTGTTGTGTTAACGAGAGGTCGAACGTTTGCTCGATCGGTTCGGGGGTTACGTTGGCTTTGATTCCGTAGCATTTTATGGATTTTACGGTATCGAGGTTTAGCGTGCGGTAACCTGTTTCGTTGCCCATGAGATATATGGGAACGTAACTGTTCGTTGGTTGGGATATCCGTCGTCCGGTTCCCTTGATGTTTTTGACTACTCGGGTACGGCAGTTGGCGGATCTTTCGGTGCCGTCTTTCTTAATCCACGTGATGTGGAAGATGGCATTGCCGAGGCGTTGTAGTATGGTTTGCAGTTTTGTTCTATGTAGCATTGGTGTGTGGTTATTTAGTTGTTGCGGTTTGCCAGATCAGATTGTCGAGATCCGTCGGGCTTATGTTTAGTTGACAGCTACGGCCTAGGAACAAGGCTTCTATGTCTTTGTATTCCTGTGGTTGCTGTGGAGTAATTCTGGGTATGGATAGTTTGGGGAATTGGTCTCTTAACCATTTTAGGATATGGGTATCGAGTACGGCGATCTCGGGCCAGGCTTGGGAGTGAGCGATGAAGAAGCTTGCGGTCTTCATTCCTATTCCGGGTACTTGGACTAAGATGTCGCGATCGATGTTTCTTAGGTGCGTCGGAGGTATGTTGTTGGCGATGTGACGCCAGCATTTAGTTAGTCGGGTTTCCTGACCCATGCCTACGGAACGCAATGCCCCGCGAACGGCGTTGCCGTGTTGGTTGATCAAGTCTTCGGGTTCTTGTTCTTCGAAGAGTTGATTGAACTTAGTGGTTTGAACGTCCGATCGTTTTCCCGCTACTACGGTAGTCCATAACAGGAAGTGCAGGAGTTGAGTTGGCGTTCGGTTATCTTTTGTTATTCGGTATTGGTCTATGGGTTTCATTGTGGTGTGTGGTTATAGTTGTATTGGATTTTTGACTTCCAATATTTGCTGAAGGGCAATGATTCGTGCTCGAAGGATTCTGAGTTGGACGGCGTCGTGGATGGGGGACTTGCCCCTGTCGTGGTCGACGAGTTGGATCATGTAATCCTCGAGTTCCTCGATTAGGCTATGCGGGGGTTTCATCGAATGGGCCGAATAGTTCTTTCCAGCTTTCCGGAGTGATTCCCGTCTTGATGAATTCTCGTTCACCTTTAGGTATGTTGGGCATGGCTTCCTGGATTAGCATTCCGTTTTGCCATTGGAAGATTTGGTCTTCCGTTACGTCGATTTCCATCTCGACGGTTGTTCTTTTAACAGGGTCGAATCTTGATATCTTCATATTGCATGTGGTGTGTGGTTATTGGTTGATGGCTTGCTTAAGCTTAATGTAGTCGGATTGTTCCTTGAGGTAGATGAATCCGGGCCATTGGTAGCGCATCTTTAGTGGAGTTATATTGAGTTTCTCGAGGTAGTGGAGTGCGAGATGCAGTCCATCTACATTGAAGCCTTGGTTTTGGTATATGATTCTCATTTTGGTGTGTGGTTATTGGTTAAGTTCTCTGGCTCGGGCTTGGGCTAATGTGAACCACCATGGTGTTGGTGGCTTTGTCTTTTTTTGGAATCGTGTGTTCATTTTGGTGTGTGGTTATTGGATTGAGGCTGTTAGCCAGGAGAAGAGCATCGTTAGTCCGATGAGGATTAGTACGAATGCCCAGTCTAGTGCGGTTTCTAGGTTCATGGTTTAGACGTGGATAGTTGTGGTGTGGATATTGCCGGATTGTGGGTCGGTTATAGGATAGCTGATCTGACGTGCGGTGGGGTATCTTTGGAGTAGGGTGCTGATGTTGATCCAGCTTGATCTTGCTCCGAAGGGGTCGGTGCAGGATTTGAAGAAGTCTTTTCTGGATCGTGTGTGTAGTTTGCCCCTATGTTTTGGGAAAGGTTTGGTGGTAACCTCTATTTCTTTTCCTGATTTTAACGTTAGATGAATGTTCATGATGGTGTGTGGTTAAGCGGTGATAGTATCGATTATGCAGTCCTCGGGACGAGCGATGCTGCCGTGGGGGTTTCCCGTTTTGTTAGCTAGGCTGATGTGAGGTATCCCGTCTTTTCTGCGTAGGTAGTTTTCTACGTTGAGATCGGGGAAAGCTGGGGTTTGGCAAAAGACCAACCAGGAAGGATAACGGTCTCTAGGATCTTTGGGGTTACCTATTTCGATCCATGCTGACTTTTTAGTTTCTTTTTTACTGATGTGGATGTCGGCTAGGGTGATGAGGCCGATGAGTTGGTGGAACTGTTCGTCATCTGCTAGTTTTAATTCTGTTACTGAAGGGTACACATCTTCAGGCGGTTTGCCCAAGCTGATGTGAAAGCTGTCGAGCATGGTGAGGTTGTGTTTAACGTCGTCCGGCTTGTAGTAGTGGTCCGCTCGTGCGTAGTATCCTTGGTAATCATTGGATTTCAATTTTAGTATTTGGTGTCGGTGATAATAAAGCTGGCCGCCTGTGCAGAGGGAGCTTTCGTCGAGATCGTCTAGTTTTTTTACCAGATGTTTGTGAATCACCGAATCGGGATCGATGTCGATGCACATGTAGTTTTTGTTTTTAATGTTTAACGTTAGCATGATGGTGTGTGGTTATGGTTATGCGTAAGAGGGAACGGGGCCTGTCCACGTAGGGTGGACTTCTTCGGTTATGGGTGGGTGCATGTGGTGTTGATATTCCACCATTTGATAAGGTTTTTGTATCCATTTAGGGCTTTGGATGATGTGCATCTCTTTGGCTTTTCCCCCGAAGGTGAACATGTTTCGCCCGGTGGTCCATGATTCGAAGGCGCAATCGATGTTTAGGGGGTCGTCGCCGCTGTATTTTACTCTTCCAGGTGTGTTGTAGTAGTAGCTGTGCATGTAATGAATTTCAGTCACGTGATGCATGAGATCATAGCTGTTTTCTTCGGTTTCCCATCTCTCGTGTTCTTTGAATATGACCAGTGCCGAGAAGCCGTATTCGCTTTTGACGGGGATGGTGAATTTTTGAGGCATGTGGTTGTCTTCGGTAGTGACTAGTTCGAATTCTCTGCGAGGATCGTGTTCTTCGCCGAATATAGTAATGAGGATGTTTGGTTTTTCTTTTAGTATGTTCATGATGGTGTGTGGTTATGGTGTTGTATGGTTTAGGAGTTGGAGTCCTTGTCCCCCTGTCCTAAAATTTTTCAAATTTCACCCCGTGAAATATGGAAATGACAGGGGGACTTTTTTTTAAGACGACTGTATGATAGTAGCTAGCCGTTCGACCTTGACGTGGGCACGCCGGCCGTGCATGTAGTGGGGGATACTGAATGATACGCATGTGGTGTGTGGTTATTTAGTACTTGGGCCGATCTGTTAGCGCAGGTTGGCCCTTATTTTTTGTCTGTGGAGCACGGGTATGAAGACTGAGAAAACCCGTTGCAAGTAAAAAAAAGACTTTTTGTCTACTTTTGTATTCTTTTGTAAACTTTAGGCTTTACAGGAAGTGAAAAAAAGTCTTCTGTCGCGCCGTGAATGCAAAAAAGCTGACCCTCAACACGCTCAATGTTCGCATGAATTGCGAGGACTACACGCGCCTTCAGGAATTGTGCCAGGAGTTAAGCGAGCGGGGGGCAAAAACCAACGTCTCGTCGTTCGTCAACGACGCCGTGCTAGGCGCAATGGCAATGATCGAGCAACCTAAACCCAAGCTTCCGAGATTCATAGGGGTTGCGCGCTACGCAAAAGAATATGAGCCGGAAGACGTACAAATCCACACACCACGAGAAAGAAGAAAAGATCATGAGTAAACTTACCGTAGAAAACCCGGACGGCAGCACGGCCGAATACGAAATCCCCAACAACACCGATGCCCAATCAATAACGATCGACGGAGTGAGGCTGTCGACGGTGGTAGGGTTAAGGACCGGACTGAGACGACAGATGTGGGTTCTGGCAGTATCCGCCGCAACCTTTTGCGTAAGCTGCGTGGCAATCCTGTCGATATGGACGCACGAACAGTACGGAACCCCTAACAATACGAAGGATGCAGTGGTATCCGAGCTGACGGAGCAAAATGAGAGGCTTGCGAAACACATAGAGAGCAGCATCGGGAAGCGAGTGCTCACCCCCGACTCGCTGTTCAAGATCGGCGAACGTGTAAGGGCTAAGCCGGGCAAGAAGGCCGTCAGCTACGGGAGAGAGTGGGCTGGGAGAATCGTGAATGCATGGTATGTTTCCGGAGGGCGATCGGTAGTTTTCCCTGCCAAGACGTTCTCGATTGCGAATGAGTATACGGGGTGGGTCTACGACATACGGATGTACGCCCCCTACAGACTTACAAGCTTCCTTGAAGATCGCAGGGTAGCTTGGGAAAAACATTTGGCGGAAGAAAAAGACCCATGGGAAAAAGATGTGTGGGACGTAGATTACCGAAAGCTCTTTGAACGTCAGGAGTGCGCAAAGCTTTTGGGGTGGGTGAACCCAGCGCACTTGATTATGGACGTCGACGAGGATACTCACAGAATCGTCGGGTTCTCTATCCCTGAGGGCACTTTTCATCGTGACCCTCTCTACGTGAACAGCGAAGGGGAATGGGCAAAGGAGCGACCAAGGGAGGCTACGGCCGGAAAGTAGCATCTCTCCCCCGCCCCCCAACCGGTTGCTCCATGCCTCTGGCCGGGGCAGGATTCCGGTATGCCTACTCGGAGAAACTATAAGAAGGAGTACAAGAATTACCACTCCAAGCCGAAACAGAAGAAACGCCGGGCTCAGCGCAACAGTGCAAGGGCTAAGCTCAAGAAG